>Ga0066256_1000281_pt1 | contig 194725 bp, 156 predicted proteins | sample ThiBio_1000_biof_FD_87107 | JGI IMG/M metagenome (GOLD analysis project Ga0066256, IMG submission 87107) | Wastewater bioreactor microbial communities from Cape Town, South Africa - Thiocy_expt_1000_biof (version 2) | ecosystem: Engineered > Bioreactor > Thiocyanate-remediating >...
GCAGGCTGCTGATTTCGGACATAAAGTCCAAATCCACATTTCCGTATTTGTTCAGGGAGGCAGCTAAAGCCTCTTCGGGATTGTCGGTTGCTAACGTGGTAGTAGAGAAACTGACCGGACGGCTGAATATATCCGCTTTGTGAATTACGCCGCCAATGATACGCTCCAGATAGGGAATTTCTTTACCTGCGCTGTCCGTCTTTATTAGTTTGGCATTTTCGGCAGCATTGAGATTACCGTATTTTTTGACAAAGCCATCGTACAGGAGGTTCAGCGTTTCCCGTTCTTCCTTGTGTTCGGTCTGCTTTTCCGCTTCTTTTTCGTACAGGTTGATATAACTGTCCCTTACGGCAATATAGGCTTCGGCTCTTGCTTTCTGCGAGGTCGGCAATTGCAATGGATGAAAGATTGCTTTTTTGTCGTCCTTTTCTACTTCTTGCAGATAACCTACCCAACCGTTATCCACCACAAGGCAATCGTTACGGTGGAATGATTGCAGTTCGCCACTATACGGAGCAGGTTCAGGAATAGCATTAATATTGATAGCGGTAATGGCTGTCTTATCAGACTGGCCATTACCGTTTATTTGTGAAAACAGGTCGCCGATAGCTTCCTGTTTTTTGCCGTTAACCTGGTTGGTTCCGTTAATAGCACCATTGGATTTTAGCGGTATATAGGGCTGCTGCCTTGCACTGCTGAACAGGTCGGGCTGACGACCTATTGTACCTCTTCTTTTTTTAGTGCTTTGCCTTTTGGTTTGGGTAGTTCTTTTAGGCGGAGCAAGTACCATTACATGTTCGCCCGCACTTTCAAACAGGTCAAAAATGCTTAGTTGCTTTAATTCCTGCGGGCTTTCCTGACGGACTACCGGAGTGGGTACAGCTTGCGGTTTTTGCTGAACGATTACAGGGTCAATGACCGGAGGTGTAACCTTTGGCTCAATCGGAATTTGTATAACAGGCTCTTCGTTCCGTTCGCCTCTATATAAATTCAAATTCAGGTGCTTTCCAAAATCTTCCGAAAGCATTTGCTTCAAATCTTTGGCAATCCCCTCAACGCCGTCTTTATGCGTATAAATTAAAGCGGGTTGCCCGTATGGGTCGGTATCTAATTTTTGGTCGGTATGGATAATTCTTGCACTATCCTGAAAGAGTGCATTGCCCGGTGTATTGTATTCGGTTGGCTTACTTTGACAAAACAGCTCTTCCCTGTCGGTCAGATTTTGTTTTGCCAATTTTTTTTGCAGGATAATCAGGTCGCTGCCTACTTCCGTACCTGCATAGTCGGTAAACAGGTTGTTGGGTAGTCTTACAACCGAAACCAAATTATTATCCTGCATTAACGCCCTGCGTATGGGTTCGTTCTTAGGGCTGTTCAGAATACCCTGTGAAGTAATGTAAACCAACAAACCGCCCTCACGGAGCATCTCAGCACCTTTCAGAAAAAAGTAATTGTGTATGCTTCGGGCAGCCTGTACTTTGGCATCGTCCCTGCTTCGGGAAAAGGACAAATCAAATACGGAAGTATCGCCGAACGGGATGTTACTGGCGATTACATCATAGCTGTTTTGTTCCCTTTCGGGGATTTCCTCAAAACCGTTTATACGGATATTACTTTCGGGGTAAAGCTGCTTTAAAATCTTGCCTGTAAGCAAGTCCTTTTCATAAGCGGTAACACTGGCTTTCTGATTTTCCGAAAAGGATTGGATGAATGAACCGATACCTGCGGAGGGTTCGAGGAATTTATCAATGTGCAGACCATTATCCCGCAAGGCAGATGAAATGGCATCTATAACCTTTGGCGGGGTATAAAAAGCCGTCAGCACGGAACTTTTCATACTGTCCACATACCTGCGGTATTGCTTATCGTCTTGGGAATTGTCTTTGAGGAGTTGGTGGAGTTCCTGCGTGAGTGGAAAAAGGTCGTGTTCTGTTTTTCTCCAATGATTGATGTCTATTTCGTTTTCTACGGCGTTCAGAACGAACTTAAGACCGCCAAATCCGCGGTATCGCATCATTAGCAGTCTTTCTCCTACGGTGGCTTGCCGTTTCTCCTTTTCCAGTTTAAAAACAATTCGCAGGGCATCAATATTCTGTTGGAGATGGAACCGCTTACTGAAGCCCATTTTCCTCAATCCATATTGAGATGGTTCCGGTCAGTTCGGTATAGAGTAAATCAAACTCATTTCCGTTGGCGAAATCATCAGTTAATTCATATCCTGCGAAAACAGGCTCACAAACGGGAAACATTTTAAGGGCGAACGGTCGCAGTTCCTCGTCTGCCATTATGGTATCAAATTCATTGCATACCACTTTGAAAACCGTGTCGAACTTGGAGAAGTGCAAGCCCTCAAAAAGTATGTAGTTGGCTATTTCGTTGCATTGCTCAATGGCGTTTCCCGAACGGAAAGCACCCTCATAAGCATTGGCAGCCCACGAAGACCGTTGGTCTATAAATTTTTGGTCGTGCGCCTTTTCGGGAAAGCTGCTATTTAATAGTTCTTGCAGTCGTAATCTGAAATACGACAGGTCTTTTTGCTGTACATCCATACTATATTTTGTTTAGAATTTTACTTAAATCCTAAAATTAGAAGCAGGAGCAAATGCCTCTGATAATGTTGCAGGGTTTGGCTTTGAAAGGCAGGATTTGGCTATTTACAATAGAAATTTGAAATGATAATTTGTACAGAATTAGTGCTTATGTATATGTTTTTTCACAAACTACTTTTGTGGTTTAAATATTTATCGTAATATTGCGATAAATATTTACAGATAAAATGGGCGTAACAAAAACTGAAATATTTACAGAACAGCAAAACAGCTTAGCAACCTCTTTAAAGGCACTGGCTCATCCTGCCCGTATAGCTATCCTGCAATACATTGTTAAGCAGAATGCCTGTATTTGTAATGACTTAGTGGAAGAATTAGGATTGGCGCAGGCTACGATTTCACAACATTTAAAAGAGCTTAAAAACATTGGTATCATCAAAGGGAATATAGAGGGAACAAGCGTGTGTTACTGCATTGATGAAAATGTTTGGCAGCAGATAAAAAAGGAACTCAATACTTTTTTTATAGATAATGTAGGGGTTGATAAATGCTGTTAAGCATTTTTTTTGAACATATTAATCGTAATAAAGCAATATAACAATTAAATAAAAAAACAATGAAACTATCAAACATCAAAGAAATCTTACCAGCATTGGATAATGTTGAATTTCAATTAGAGAACGGAACATTTGTACCCGAACACTTTCACGTTACAGAGATAGGTGTTATTACAAAACATTTTATTGATTGTGGCGGAACAATTAGAAACGAAAAAGTTGTCAATTTCCAATTATGGAATGCCAACGATTTTGAACACCGATTAAAGCCGACAAAACTATTGAACATTATTAAGCTATCCGAAGAAAAGTTGGATATTGAAGATGCCGAAATAGAAGTAGAATACCAAAGCGAAACGGTTGGTAAATACGATTTGAATTTTAACGGAAAGCATTTTGTACTGAAAAACAAGCAAACCGCTTGCCTGGCAAGTGATGCTTGCGGTATTCCTGCCGAAAAGCAAAAGGTAAAATTATCAGAGCTGAATAATGCTTGCTGTACACCAAATTCGGGATGTTGCTAATTACTAAAACAAAATATGATGTATCAGAAACTAATCGAAATCATTAACAACAAAATTGGCGTTCACAGTATCAGCGAAGAACGTAAAACGATATTACAGCCGTTAGTAGATTTTGTACAGCAAAAAGTAAACGACAGGCACGATATTAACATCAATTTCATTTGTACCCACAATTCCCGAAGAAGCCATTTATCACAGGTTTGGGCACAGGTAGCGTCCGCACATTTTAATATTCCAAACGTACATTGTTATTCGGGTGGTACAGAAGAAACGGCACTATTCCCCAAAGTCGCAGAAACATTGACCGAACAGGGATTTAATATTTTCAAAATAGCAGATACCAATAACCCTGTATATGCCATAAAGTACAGCGATAATGCTTTGCCGATAATCGGATTTTCAAAAAAATACCATAACCCTTTCAATCCTGTGTCAGCATTCACAGCCATTATGACCTGTTCGCAGGCAGACGGTGGCTGTCCGTTTATAGCAGGTGCGGAAAAAAGAATACCTGTCACATTTGAAGACCCTAAAATATCGGACAATACACCGGAGCAATCAAAGGTATATGCAGAAAGAAGTTTGCAGATAGCAACGGAAATGTTCTATGTTTTTTCAAAAATCAGTTAATAACCAATGCAACCAAAACTAAAATTTCTTGACCGTTACCTTACCTTATGGATATTCCTTGCAATGGCAGTAGGTATAGGTTTGGGATATTTCTTTCCGGGAATATCAAAAATTACAAATGCTTTATCCGTAGGCACTACAAACGTTCCTTTGGCAATAGGTCTGATATTGATGATGTACCCACCATTGGCAAAAGTGGATTATTCATTATTGCCCCAAGCGTTTAAGGATAAAAAAGTAATCGGCATATCCTTATTGCTCAATTGGGTTATCGGTACAGTGCTGATGTTCGGATTAGCCCTTTTGTTTTTACGCAATGAACCCGATTATATGACAGGCTTGATACTGATAGGTTTGGCAAGATGTATCGCAATGGTAATCGTATGGAGCGATTTGGCTAAAGCAAACAGAGAATATACCGCTATGTTGGTTGCATTGAACAGTATCTTTCAGGTACTTTCTTATAGCTTCTTAGTTTGGCTATTCATCAACGTATTACCAAGCAAATTAGGATTAGCCAATTTCAATGTAAGCGTATCAATGAAAGACGTAGCCGAAAGCGTATTGATATATTTAGGTATTCCTTTCTTAGCAGGTTTTATAAGCCGTTACGCATTGATAAAATCAAAAGGCATAGAATGGTATAACCGGAAATTTGTACCCCGAATATCGCCCATTACATTATATGCTTTACTGTTTACGATAGTATTAATGTTCAGTTTAAAAGGAGATAAAATATTAGAGTTGCCAATGGATGTAGTAAAAGTAGCCATACCGTTAATCATCTATTTTGTACTGATGTTTTTCGTCAGCTTCTTTATCAATAAATCCCTAAAAGTTCCTTACGACAAAAACGCCTCAATCGCATTTACAGCCACAGGAAACAACTTTGAATTGGCAATAGCAGTAGCAATAGCGGTTTTCGGTATTCATTCCCCACAGGCGTTTGTAGGCGTTATAGGACCGTTGGTAGAAGTTCCGGTTCTGATATTATTAGTAAGAGCAAGTTTATGGCTAAAGAAGAAATACTACTAAAGCTAATTTAAAAACGATAAGGGTATTTTAAGTGTCAAAATAGCAAAGAAGCCCTCCGAATTTTCGGAGGGCTTCTTTTATGGCTTGTTCAATATTTGAAGCATCCTGCCGACTTCAATATCCATTCTCGAAAAGGCAAACCATTTTTTGCCCAGGTCTTTGAGTGATGCCCCTATATGGTAGAGTTCTGCATTATCAATAATCAAAAATCGGTCGTGGGCATCGGAGAAAACCTCAATATCTACGGGAGGATATTGGCTATTGTAGCGTTGTAAATCTAACCGTAGCTGATTGCTGATGCTTTTGGTAAGGATTGTAGCAGTTACATTGTTTTTACGTTTACCCAACAAAGTAAGCACCGTATCATCCACGTAATTATCAAGCAGGATAATAGAGATTTTGGCACTTCGGATAATATCGGAAACAAAGGCATAGGCATCAAAAACCTGCCCGTTGTAAAAGATACCTTTTTCGCTGTGGAGCTTATCGCTTTCCAAAGCCTTAAAAATCTCTTCAAATTTTTGGTCGGCTTCTAATTGTTTCAGCTCTATATTATCCAAACGATGAAACAAAGCGGCATTGCTGATAAGCATTTTTCGCATTTCTACAAAGGCTTCCATAATTTCAACACTGATTTTAACCGCTATATCTGAACGGAGTATAGCAGAAGCCATTGCGACCCCTTGTTCTGTAAAAACATAGGGCAAATAACGTCTTCCGCCGTAACTCAAACTTGAGGTTCCAAATTGGAACCTCAAGTTTTCAACTTCCTCTTCGGTCAGTTGAAAGCAGAATGATACAGGAAATCGCTCAATATTCCTTTTAACGGCTTTGTTCAGGTTCTTTGTTTCTACTTGATATAAGGCAGCGAGGTCACTATCCAACATTACCTGTTTGCCTCGGATGGTATAAATCAGGTTCCTGATTTCTTTGGGTACGATTGACGGTTTATTTTCCATTGCGTTTTGTGCTTTTATTTTTCTCAAACTCAAAGGAACTTTCGGCGTTTTCTTTCAGTACGATGTACGCATCGAATTTCTTTCCGGCTTTGCTTGTCATTCCTTTGATAAGAGAGGTTTTGCCTTTATTGACAAGGCTTGTTATGTTTTCGATACTGATTTGTACACCGCAGACGGTGCGGAACTGTACCCAGTTACAAGCCTCATCAGGGCATTTCACAATCTTGTCACGGATAATAAGCTGCTGACTTTTGCATCTTGGGCAAGTCAGTCTGGGTTGGTTGGTGCTTGCAATGGAAGTTTGCAGCAATTCATCGGTAATGGATTTGGCATAGGCTTCCATTTCCTTTTGGAACGTTCCGGCATCCGCTTCGTTGTTCTCGATTTTCTGCAATGCCAGTTCCCATTCGGCGGTCATTGCCACATCCGCAATTTTCCGGTCTTTGACAAGCCCGTACACCTGCAATCCTTTTTCCGTAGGGATTAAGGAACGTTTATCACGTTCGATATAATTGCGGGTAAACAGGGTTTCGATAATGGCGGCTCTTGTTGCGGGCGTACCGATACCGATATTTTTGAGGGCTTTTCGTTCTTCCTCGTTTTCGATTTCTTTCCCTGCGGTTTCCATAGCCGACAAAAGCCCGGCTTCGGTGTAAAGCACTGGCGGTTTGGTCTGCTTTTCCAAAACGGCGGCTTCCTTTATGGCAAGTTCGTCGCCTTTATGCAGTTCAGGTAGTTCCTGCACTGGGTCTTCGCCATCGTCTGTAAAACTCCCTTTAATGGAACGCCAACCCGCTTCCTGAATTTTACAGCCTTTTGCCGTAAAGTCGTAATGCAATACCTGTAATGATACATCGGTTATTTCTTTGACACAGGCTTGTGATATGGCTTCAAGTAACCGGAGCGCAATCATATTATAAATCTTGTTTTCGTCTGCATTGAGTACGGACGGCACTTTGTCCGTAATCAACAAACCGTGATGGTCCGTTACACGGAGGTCATTCACGATACGTTTGTTGAACCGTCCCCATTTGATTTTGGTAAGGGCTTGCTTGCAATCTTCACGGTTCTGTAATGCACGCACAAGGGTTGGAATTTCTGCCCACATATCTTCAGGGATGTATTTGCTTCCGGTACGTGGGTAAGTGATAAACTTCTTTTCGTACAGGCTTTGTGCAATATTGAGCGTTGCTTCAGCAGATAATTTCAGCCTTTTATTGGCTTCCTTTTGTAAGCCTGTCAGGTCGAAAAGCAAGGGCGGTTGTTCTGTAACGCTTTTAGTTTCTACCGAGCTAACGGTAGGCGTTGCGCCACGCTGAATAGCTTTAAGGGTATCATCGGCAAGCTGCTTTTCGTCCCATTTGGTTGCGGAAATACTTTTGAAATCAACCTGTGCTTTATTGTGTGATAATTGTATCTGCCAGTATTTCTTAACCGTGAAATTCTTATTGTCGAGGTAGCGTTTACATATCAAAGCCAATGTAGGTGTTTGCACTCTTCCGAGCGAATAGATACCGTTACCTGCGGCAATGCTCAATGCCTGCGTAGCATTAATGCCCACAAGCCAGTCGGCACGACTTCTGCCTTGTGCTGCCTGGTACAGTCCGGCAAATGCTGCCCCGTCTTTTAGGTTGTCAAAGCCCTGCTTTATTGCCTTTTCTGTAAGTGAACTTATCCAAAGGCGTTCAAAAGGTTTGCTGCATTTCAGGTATTCATAAATGTACCTGAAAATGAGTTCGCCCTCACGACCTGCATCGGTAGCAACGATGATGCTGTTGCTTAGCTTGAAAAGCTGCTCAATGACTTTCAGTTGCTTTAATGCGCCAGTATCGGCGGTGTACCCTTTGTCCTTTTTGACCTTGCGAACGGTCAATAAAAAGGGGTTGGGCAATATTGGCAGGGATGCTTTGTCAAATCCCGAAATCCCGTAGTCTTCGGGCATTCCCAGTCCTATCAAATGACCAAATGCCCACGTAACAAAATAGCCGCTACCTGTCAGGTAGCCGTCCTTTTTATCGGATGCTCCCACAAGTCCGGCTATTTCCCTTGCTACGCTTGGTTTTTCTGCAATGATTGTTTTCATAATGTACTACATTTTTCTGCCTTTGGATTTTGCAGGCTTGTTGTCCTGTTGTTCCTGCTGCTTTTCGTTTTTCGGTCTTTGCTGCCCGGACTTCAAAGGCTCTTGGACGTTCCTGGTCGCTTCGTTGGTTTTACCCTCCGAATTGACGGCAGTCTGCGTTTTATGGGTTTCGGCAGGTTCTACCCGTGCTTTGTACTGACCGGGAAACTCAAAATTGGTCTTTCCGGTATCTTTATCGAAAGTGATATAACCCTTATACGGTTGGTCTTTTTTATCTTTCAGTTCAACGTATATGGTTTGTCCGGCTTTAAACTTGTTGTACTGCTCATCATCCAGTTCTTTGCCCCTGAAAGTTCTTGGAGCTTCCTGCGGTTGGCTTTGCTGATTGCTTTGTTGGGTATTCTGTTGGTTAGTTTGCGCTTGCTGATTGTTATTGCTTCTGTCGAACAGGAACTCAACATATCGTTTGTCCGCATTGAATTGTACCGTTGCTGAAAACTCCGTTCCCTTAGTCGAAATCATACCCTCTAAATAGAGTGGTTTGCCCTCCATCAGCGTTTGCTTTTGTTCGTCATTCAGCTTTACGCCCTTAATTTCATCGGGAATTTTGATAAACTCCGTACGTAGCGCAATCACATCATTGGTCAGCCTGTCAATGCTGATAATGGACGGCATCAGTTCGCCTGTTTTGGAATTTACTAAATTAACGACACGCCCCATATTGCCCGTTTCAAGCAGGTTTTTCTTGTCTTCATCCGTAAACTTGTGACCGAAAAACTCAAAGTGCAGGTTAGGTTCTTTTTTGATACCGTGTATTGCCACGATAACATTGCCGTCTTCGCCTTGCTGTAAAGACAGGCGGGCATCTGTGCGGAGGATAGAGCCACCGAGGTTAATACCTATCGGTAAAAGTTCATTGGTTTTATAACCTCGTAACAAAGGGTCGAGCAAGTTTCTTTTTTCAAGATACTCTTTGCTTAATCCGAGGTTTTTCATTGTGTCCCAATCAATCTGCTCCGGCTTGTAGCGGTATTCGCTTGCTTCCGTTGTTGTTTGTGCTGTTGCCATATTATTTTGATTTTCTTGTTTTTTATCCGGTTGGGGTTCTGCTTTTACTTCGTGTTCTTTCAGCACTTTTTCGCCCTGTGGAGTGGGCTTATCTACGTGCTTTTGCAGTTCCTCTGCTTTTTCAGCAGCAACAGGGGCAGGCACTTTGAAGAAAGTAAAGTTTGTAGGGTTCTTTAACTGGCTGAAAAAATTGGAAAAGAAGTTGGAAAAGAAATCGCCGCTTTTGTCCACACGCATAAACTGATTTTGGTTCTTCTTGGTAGGGTCAACGGTTTCCATTTTCCCGTTTTCGCTTATACTCTTTACCGCCTGGATTTTCATTTTCTCTTTATCCAGTACGAGTAAGATGTCCGAAAGCTGTTCGGGCATTTCCTGTTTATTTGTTGTTTCTTCGCTCATAGTCTGAAAATTTTAAAATTTCACGGTCGAATGTAAAGGAAGCCTTCACTGATTTGCGTTATGTGGCATTCAAAGGCAGCGTTTGTCATTTATTGGCATCCAGTTTGGGCAAGGGAGGGTTAAAACTTTCCCTGATGAACTGATGCACATCAGACAGTTTGTAATACAGTTTTCCGCTAATGGTATAATAAGGGAGCTTGCCTATGGAGCGATACCGTTGCAGGGAACGGTTACTGATTTTCAGCATTTGCAATAAATCCTGATTGTCCAGTAATTCTTCGCCGTCTATGCTGTTGCGCTTCTTTTGTAAATCGTCTATGTGATTGCCAAGAATGTCCAGCCTATCCATTATGCGTTCCATCCACGCCACAAATTCCATTTTGTCGATATTCATACGGGTACGCTTTTAATTATTACCTGATTTCAGCTTTCTGCCTTTTTCGATATAGCTTTTGCCTTTCGCCATAAGCTGCTCTACATATTCATCGGTGGTCTGCACAGCGTTAGCGTTGAGCATTTCCTTGATAGCACCAATCGTATAGTAATACTGCCCGTACATTTTTGAAAAGGCTATCTGCCCATTGGTGCGCATACGCCACAATGTTTTTTCGCTGATGTGGAGATACTGGCAGACTTCGTGATTGTTGAGCCACAAACTATCGTAGCTTGTATCTTCCAGTTTGAGGATATATTCGCTAATGGCTTTCAACCGCTCATTGAGGTGCTTCCACACTTCTTCGTCAACTGTTATAATATTCATTGCACTGCTGTTTAATGTTCACAGGGCAAAATTCAGAAGTGTGGCAGTGTTTGTCTGCCAATGCTTACCCATTGGTTTGGCACTTTTTTGATTTTTTTTTTGCAATGAGGAAAATCCTTGTTTAATAAGGGTTTTAGCGTGTTTCAGTTATTTTGTTGTAGCTTTTTGCCAACTTTTGCCAATTGGCAGATATGGACAAAAAAAGCAGTACACAAAATGTACTGCTTTGAAACACTTTTGCTGTTACGGCTAAAGGTCTTTATCCATATACTCTTCGAGGGAAATTTTGAGTTGGTCTAAAAACGCCGTCCGGGAGCCTGCCCTTGTTTTCATTCGGTGGAAAGAATGGTGTATATCGTTCAAGGGCGTTCGGAATAAGATTTGAAAAATCAGAGCTAATTTTCTGATGCCTATTTTACCGTATGCAATAGAATTGGAAGCATACAGGGCGTAAATCAATTCTATCAGTGCATTTTGTGAATTAGTCCACGAAATGTCTTTGCTTGCATCCCCGTTCATTAAAATGGTATCGGGATTTTTTTCAGGATTGATTTTGGTAAGCAAAAAAGTATAGAGTAATTCATTGGCTATAATGTGGGCAACTTTGTTATCGTAGTAGGTTGAAAAGCTAAGGTCAATTTCAAATACGGCACTCTTTAAACCATCGTGGTAATTGACTTTTCCGAGCCTGAAATAACTGTGGTCACGGTCTGTTCTGCCTGCACGGTAGTACCTGTAAAAATCTTCATTGGATATGCTTTCCTTATATTCGGATTTCAGGATTTTCAGTTGGTTTTCAAAATAGCTTTGATGTATTCTCCCGGTACTTACAGGACAGGTGGTTTCAATACGGAATACTTTATTGTAATAAATTAGTTTTCCTAAAATCTGCGGTTTAATGTTCTTGAAAAAATTGATTTCCTGCTGTTCATCCTTAAATCCGGTTTGTAAGACTTTCATCTTTATGGTAAATAGCATTTCCTTCAGGAATAAGGTCATTTGGTAAGCCTCATCAGCAGTTTGCATAATTTGAGAAGAAAGATTATCTTCCTGATGCTGAATTTGCGATAATATTTTACTCAACACGATTTCCATAGCTTAGTCTGTTAAAAGTTATCACTACTTGTTTCGGAACCACATTTTAATTGATATACCAAAACTTGGAAATAATATGTAAACCATTATCACATTGTGTCCCCATATTGGGAAAGATTTATTTCCAATTACGCTTTTTGATGTATATTGGAAAAGCAGAAAAAGGGTTAAGTACACTACGACTTAACCCTTTTTTTATTAAATTTGCAATAATGATTTACAAGGTAATCAGATGAAAGCGAGTGCAGTAAGCACCATTACTAAATCGTTACCGATAGCACTTTCGGTTCTTGTAAACTACTCTTTATTAGCCACTTTGGGCTATATTAATCTTTTTTAGCAAAAATTTCAAATATTTTTTTTACTAAAGTGTAACATGTGGATAATTTTTTCTAAATTCGATTTTATAAACCATCCTTGATCGTTCCCTCCCCTTGTAAACTATCGGAAACTTGCAATCATCTTCAAAAGTGTAGGGTACGCTTTTGTTAAGCGTAATTTTTAACTGTGATTCAGAAATTTTTTGGTTGATCTGTCAGTGACGATTCCACCTGATCATCTATTATTGAAAGAAATAAATCTGACCGAAAAACCATTCGTTACTGTATGCCCTGCTTCAATGCAGGGCTTTTTTTATGCCCCGAATAGCCGGGCCACACCAAAAGCAGCAGCAGCAGCCAGTGCGCCGATCACGGTTACACGCAGGGCCCCTGCCCATGGGTTAACGCCAGTGATGCGGCTCTTGAAGAAACCAAAAACAAACAAACAGGCCAGGGTAATGACCGCAGAGATCCGTAGTGCTTCGGAAGGGATGTCAATAAAAAAATAGGGGCTTAATGGCACAAGCCCGCCTACGGCGTAGGAGAGGCCTATATTCAACGCAGATTTGGTAGCTCTTTTAGGGTCGGGTTTATCGAGGCCCAGCTCATACTTCATCATAAAATCAACCCACTGCTTTTTATCCTTTGATATTTCATCCGCAGCTTTCTGTTGCATTTCTTCACTCAGCCCGATATTCGCAAAGAACTCCCTTACTTCTTCTTTTTCCTTTTCAGGCACAGTATCCACTTCTTCATTCTCCCGTTTTAATTCAGCTTCGTAATGATCAATTTCCGTTTTGCCGGCAAGGTAACCTCCAAGCCCCATTGCAATGGAGCCTGCCGCAATTTCTGCAATACCGGCAATTACGATAATGGAGGTGTTGGATACGGCACCTGATAAGCCTGCGGCCAATGCAAAAGGCACTGTCAGGCCATCACTCATGCCGATAACGACATCCGTCAGCAGATCGCTGCTGCGTAAATGTTTTTCAGGATGTGAAGAAGATAACTCTGTTTCCATGCCCGGTTACTTAGTCCAGGCAAGTTAATGATTTGCCGATAATGTCCACGCATTCCTCCACCTGCTCTTTGTTAATGATCAATGGCGGCGCAAACCGGATCTTATCTCCATGTGTTGGTTTGGCCAGCAGCCCATTCTCCTTTAGTTGCAGGCAAAGGTCCCAGGCTGCATCAGCATGGGCATGGCTGATCACGATCGCATTCAGCAAACCTTTTCCTCTTACGGTCTCAATATGCCTGGATTGAAGCGATTCCAATCCTTCCCGCAACAGTTTTCCCATTGCTGTTGCATTTTCCGCCATCTGTTCGTCCTTCAGCACTTCAAGCGAAGTTATGGCGGTTTGGCAGGCGAGAGGGTTGCCTCCGTAGGTGGAGCCATGTTCACCTGGTTTAATAGTAAGCATGATGCTGTCGTCGGCCAACACTGCGCTCACCGGCAGCATGCCACCGCTTAAAGCCTTGCCCAGTATAAGAATATCCGGTCTTATATTTTCATGATCGCAGGCAAGCAGCTTGCCTGTGCGTGCCAATCCTGTCTGTATCTCATCTGCGATAAATAGTACATTGGCTTCTGCACATAATTGTTTTGTCCGGGTAAGATAACCATCATCCGGCACTACCACCCCTGCTTCACCCTGTATCGGTTCAACCAGGAACCCGGCGACATGCTCATTTTCCCGCAATACTTTTTCCAATGCAGCCGCATCATTATAAGGAATGCGGATAAACCCCGGCAGGTAAGGGCCAAAATGTGTACTGGAAGAAGGGTCAGTGCTGAAAGAGATCACACCAGTAGTTCTGCCATGGAAATTACCTTCACATACCACGATCTGTGCCTTGCCATCAGGCACACCTTTTACTTCATAAGCCCATTTCCGGCAAAGCTTGATCGCTGTTTCCACTGCCTCCACGCCGGTATTCATGGGCAACACTTTATCATACCCAAAATAGCGGGTAATAAAAACAGCATATTCACCCAGTTTATCACTATGGAAAGCACGGCTGGTGAGTGTTAATTTGCGTGACTGGCGGATGAACGCCTCCACGATCTTCTGGTGGCAATGTCCCTGGTTCACGGCTGAATAGCCGCTCAGGAAATCATAATAACGTTTGCCTTCCACATCCCAGACAAAAACACCTTCACCACGTTCCAGCACCACAGGCAGAGGGTGGTAATTGTGTGCGCCGTATTTTTCTTCCAGGTCGAGATAATGCTGCACAGTAGCAGACAGGCCGATAGTTGATTGCATAGTAAATAGAAATAGGTAATTAAAACAGGATTACAGGCAATATCACTCCCCGCTGCTGGCGGAGAGCATGATCACTCGTCATCGATGATTGAGAAGATCGAGATGCTGATCAAGAAAGAAAGCTATGGTCTGAACTTGTTGGATAGCCTGAGTTTTGTGCAAGATAAGAAATTGAGAGGGATTATTTGCTGCTTTTAACAGGCTCATAAATGTTTTACATAATATTTTTCCGGGAAAGAAATATTCAATGTCATCTCCCTGGGAAACAGGCCGTATACTGTGCTGCCGCTTCCACTCATAGAAGCATACACCGCCCCCTTGTTATACAATTCTTCTTTGATAGCTTTTATTTCAGGGTAACGGATAAATACCGGCGCTTCAAAATCATTGATAAGCTGATCTTTCCATGTATCAACAGGTGAGGTAATAATTTCTTTCAGGGAAATTGAAGGCAAAGCAGGCTGCAACCATGAAAATGCAGGTCCGGTAGGGACATGAATACCAGGATTGACGATAACAAAACTAAAATTGGAAAGATCAATGCTCACTGTTTCCAACTGTTCTCCTCTGCCGGTAGCAAAACAAGGTTTATTGATAATAAAGAAAGGACAATCACTGCCCAGTTGCAGGCTGTAGTGAAGAAGTTGTTCCGTAGATAAACCAAGCGAAGCCATATCATTCAACAACTTCAATGCAAACGAAGCATCTGCGCTGCCTCCACCCAACCCGGCTCCGGAGGGAATGGCTTTATGCAAATGCATTTGAACAGGAGGAATACCCGGAAAATCTTTTTTTAATAAATTATAAGCCTTTACACAGAGATTGTCTTTTGCATCACCAGTAATGGAAAGCCCTCCTGAACTGAATGATAATTCTCCGGTTGCAGGTTGCCGGATCATCTCCAGCGCATCATAAAAGGGAAGGGGATAAAAGACCGTTTCAAGGTCATGGTAGCCGTCATTTCTTTTGGCAAGGATGCGAAGCCCGAGATTGATTTTCGCATTGGGAAAAACGACCACTGTTGCGATAATTTAAGGTTGAGAGAACCGTGAAGAAATGGTTATCTTTTTCTTTTGCGGCTGTTTATTTCATCGCGGATAGCAATAGCCCTGATATAATCCTCACTTTCCAGCACATCATTCAGCAGATTGTCCAGTTCTTCAATACTCATGGTCTTCAGGTCTTCGTTGCCGGTATTCCCTTGCTCTTCCACCATCACTTCCTGTTTGCTTTTCTTTTTCTTGCCGCCTGTATCTTCCATCAGGATGCCTGCACTTTCCAGGATGTTCTCATACGTATAAATGGGACATCCGAAGCGAACGGCCAAAGCCAGTGCGTCGGATGTGCGGGAATCTATTTCGATAGTATCATTTTCAGAGGAGCAAACCAGCTTGGAGTAGAAAATGCCTTCCTGCAGGTCGCAGATAATGATCTCATGGAGATCAATCGAGAAAGCATTCAGAAAATTCTTCATGAGGTCATGCGTCAATGGGCGGCTGGGGTTCATTTTCTCCAAAGCTACTGCTATGGCCTGGGCCTCAAAGCCACCTATCACAATTGGTAAACGCCGTAACCCATTTACCTCACCCAATACCACCGCATAAGAGTGTGTTTGAGTGATACTGTGGGATAAGGCTACTATTTCCAGTTCTATCTTCTTCATAAAATATCACACGAAACTAAGGCTTTTTAGATAAAAACAGGAGGATAAAAAGCCCCGATTTTTAGCCTTATAAAAGCCGCCAGGGCATTTTCCACCAGCCCTTTTCATATTATATAAGATTTTTAACCGAATAAAAATCAGCATTCAAAAGCAAGAGCCCAAACACCTGTTTTCCCGGACCTTACTTTTGATTGCTGATCTTATCTTCCAGCTTATCAGGAAATTCCTTTCAGCTTTTTAATCGCTTCTGTCAATTTCGGCACCACTTCAAATGCATCTCCTACAATACCATAATCTGCTGCTTTGAAAAAGGGTGCCTCCGGGTCTTTATTGATAACAACAATCACCTTGCTTCTGTTCACCCCCGCCAGATGTTGTATCGCCCCTGAAATACCGATAGCGATATACAGGTTAGGGGCAATAGCAATCCCGGTCTGGCCTACGTGTTCATTGTGCGGACGCCAGTGGGCATCCGCTACAGGGCGGCTACAGGCAGTAGCAGCATGCAATACTTTGGCAAGGTCTTCTACCATGCCCCAGTTTTCCGGACCTTTCAATCCGCGGCCTGCACTCACCACGATCTCCGCCTCAGTTAAAGGCACTTCGCCACTGGCTTTGGTGGAGCTGGTCACTTTTACTTTCGGTGTGTCAACAGTAGCATTGAACGCCTCTACTGTTGCCGTGCCTTCACCGGCTTTAACAGGATAGGCATTGGGGTTCAGCGCAATGATCTTTACCGGTGTGGAAATGCTAATATTGGCAAATGCTTTTCCGGAAAACACGTTTTTCTTTACCGTAAATCCATTGCTGGTATCGGGCAGGGCCACAGCTCCGGAAATAAGTCCGGCTTTCAACCGGGCTGAAAGACGTGGAGCAATGGACTTCCCATCCATATTATTGGGGAAGATGATCACAGTAGCAGAAACGGCTTGTGCCACCTGCGCAATTACTTTAGTATATACCTGTGCATCGAGATGGTCGAGTGCAGGATTGTTAACATGATGGACCTTGCTCACTCCGTATTTACCCAATGCAGCGAGATCTTCTTTAGGGGTGCCTAACACAACGCCTTCAGCAGAAGTGCCTAGTTGTTCGGCCACTTTAGCTCCATAGCTCAATGCTTCGAGCGATGCTTTTTTTACCTGGCCTTCAGCAATATCAACAAATATTAAAACAGACATAGTGCAAGTTTAAAAGTTATAGGATGGTATCGTTAGATGGCTTTGGCTTCTTCATGTAATAAGCGGACCAGTTCGTCTACATTATCTGCAGGCACCAGTTTAACACCGGCTTTAGCAGGAGGGAGGCCGAAACTGGTAACACTGGTCAGTGCTTCCACTGCTATAGGCTCGGTTACTTTCAGCGGTTTTGTTCTGGCCGCCATAATACCGCGCATGTTGGGAATGCGTTGTTCAGCCATGCCTTTTGCTGCGCTGACCACTACCGGCAGATTTACCTCTGCGGTTTCTTCGCCGCCTTCTATTTCGCGGATAATAGTGGCTTTGCTTCCATCCAGTTCAAATTTTGAAGCAAGGGAGATATAAGGGAGATCGAGCAGCTCAGCTACCATACCACCAATGGAAGAACCATTGTAGTCAATGGTTTCTTTGCCTGTAAGAATAAGATCATAAGCGCCTTCTTTGGCAATAGCAGCTATCTGCGAAGCAATATAAAAACTGTCATGACTGTCGGCATTCACACGGAATGCTTCATCCCCGCCAAGGGCCAGTGCTTTGCGGATGATGGGTTCTGCATCAGCACCACCTACAGTGATAAGGTGGATGGTGGCAGAAGGATCTTTTTCTTTCAGTTCAATGGCTCTTACCAGGGCATACCATTCATCATAGGGGTTGATGATCCATTGCACGCCGTTGGTATCGAATTTCGTGTTGTTGTCAGTGAAAGTTATTTTTGCCGTTGTGTCCGGTGTTTTACTGATACAAACTAAGATCTTCATACTATTGTTTTGAATCGTTAGCTAATAGTTGTTTATGCAACTAAACAAAGATAAGCGATGATACTTTAAATCCGGTCATTTCCGGTAAATTTTTTATTTCCATGGATCGGATAGAAAAAATAAAAGAATTCCTGCAAAAAAGCCCGCATGATAGCTTTTTACGGCATGCTTTAGCGCTGGAATATATTAAACAGGGAGATGATGCCGCAGCAAAAGCAGCATTCGAAGCATTATTGGCCCATGAACCTGGTTATGTAGGCAGTTACTATCACCTGGGAAAATTGTTGGAAAGAAATGGAGCAGAAGCGGAAGCCATTAAAGTGTATGAGAAAGGAATGGAGGAAGCAAAAAAAGCAGGAGATATGCATGCCTACGGGGAATTGCGGGGTGCTTATGAAGAATTAACTTTTTAAGATCGGTGTATGGACCTTATTGAATCGTTCAGATCATATATCGCGCAACATCATCTTTTCTCTGCGGGGAGCAGGTTGCTGATTGCCGTAAGCGGGGGAGTGGATTCTGTTGTACTTTGCGAGCTGTGCCATCAGGCCGGTTACCGTTTTGAGATAGCTCATTGCAATTTTCAGTTGCGTGGTGAAGAAAGCCTGCGTGATGAAAAATTTGTACGCTCACTGGCTGAGAAATACCATGTGAAGATATGGGTCACACATTTTGATACAACGGAATATGCTGCTTCCCATAAATTATCCATCCAGGAAGCTGCAAGAGAATTACGCTATGCCTGGTTTAATGAACTACTGGAAGAACAGGGTCTTTCTTTCTTACTGACAGCCCATCATTTAGACGACTCCATTGAAACGTCCCTTATGAATTTTTTCAAGGGCACCGGCATTGCAGGGCTGCGGGGCATTCTTCCCAGGCAGGGAAAGATCATCCGGCCTTTATTGTTTGCAGGTAAACAAGAATTGCAGGACTATGCACTCCATCATTCCCTGCAATGGGTGGAAGACAGCTCTAATGAATCAGACAAATACACGCGCAATTACTTTCGCCACCAGGTGATCCCTCTTATTCAAAAAATATATCCCGGTGTGGAAAAGAATCTCGCGCAAAACCTGACACGTTTCCGCGATACGGAATTATTGTATCAGCAATCAGTTGACTGGTATAAAAAGAAATTGCTGACGGTAAAAGAAAACGAAATACATATTCCTGTATTGAAATTGCAGCAGGTAGCTCCCTTTACCACAGTTTTATATGAGATCATCCGTGAATTCGGCTTCAGTTCCGCACAAACCAATGAAGTGGCCGCCCTGTTGGAAAGCGACTCAGGACGTTATGTGCAATCACTTACTCACCGCATCATCCGGAACCGGGCATGGCTGATCATTGTCCCGGTTAAAACAGCAGAAGCTTCCCTTGTTCCAATAGAGAAAACCGGCAAGTACTACTTCTCCGAAGGAAGCCTGGAGTTGTCATCGCATTCAGGTAGCCAACCAGAAACAGATAAATATATCGCTTGCCTGGATACAGCGTCCATCCATTTCCCACTTATACTCCGGCCCTGGAAAACAGGAGACTACTTTTATCCATTGGGCATGACAAAAAAGAAAAAGCTGGCTCGTTTTTTTATCGATCAGAAATTATCCACGACCGAGAAAGAGAACACCTGGGTGCTGGAAATGGATAAAAAGATCGTGTGGGTGGTAGGGCAAAGAATAGACAACCGCTTCAAACTGAAAGAGAGCACAAAAGACATTTTGCGGATAGTATACAAGGTCTCTGACAAATAATAAAAAACAAGCACTGATAAGTACATCCTTCCCGTTCTTCCCGCCTTACCGGTAAATATTTACCGGTAAGGCGGGAAGAACGGGAAGGGATACCTCTAAAAGAATACCCCGGTAATGAGCCGGGGTATTCGTACTTAAAACCCAATTGTAATCAGTTCTTCAGCAACGTCAGGAAATACATGTTTTCATCAGCCCCATCCTTTCAGTTGCAAATAGTATTTTATTGCCCGGATGCAATAGGACACAGCATCAAAATCGGCAGCAATTTTTCCCACGATAATCACAAACACAAGCCCGAATAAAGCCCCCCAGATATGTGCAGAATGATTCACATTGTCGCCTCCCTTTCTCTCCAGTAGTATAGAAATAAAAAGGTATAACGGTGCAAAAATGAACCCGGGAATAGGAATGGGAATAAAGAAAAGATATACTTCTGTGTAAGGAGCGATCAACAGGCCTGCAAATATTACTGCGCTTACTGCACCCGAAGCGCCAAGACTACGGTAATGATAATTATCCCTGTTCTTAAAAAAAGTAGGCAGAAGGGAAACAGCGAGTGCCATCACATACATCAGCAGGTAAAATATTTTTCCCTGTACGCCAAAAATAGATATGAATTGCTGTTCTACCATGCGGCCAAAAAGGTAGAGCGAAAGCATATTGAAGATCAAATGAGCCCAATCCGCATGGATCAACCCGCAACTGAAAAAACGGTACCATTGATTCCGGCGTGTTACAGCCGGCGGGTAAAATATCAGGTCATCAATGATCTTATAGTTATTAAATCCTCCAATAGATACAAGACAGGTGATAATAACAATGGCAATCGTAATGGTAAACTGCATGGTTGGATAATTGAGCTAACTGAAAATAATTTATTTATGATGATATTTTTCATTTCGCAATATGGTACAGGCCCTGTACAATTGTTCAGCCAGTATCAACCGCACCAACTGATGGGGGAATACCAATTGTGATAAGCTCCAGGTATAGTTTGCGCGTTTCAATACCGTTTCATCAATACCAAAAGCTCCCCCGATCAGGAATACCAGTTTCTTTGTACCGGCATTCGCCCTTGCCTGCATGAAATTGGCGAGCCCTTCGGATGAAAGTTGCTTTCCTCTTTCATCAAGAGCTACGAGATAATCATCTTTGTCGAGCCATTCCATCACCACCTCAGCTTCTTTCTTTTTCAGGTCCATTTCACTCATCATACCGGCATTCTTTGGCTGAGGGATGATCACCCATTCCACTTTGAAATAATTAGAGATGCGTTTGGTGAAATCTTCCACACCACTTTTTACATAAGGCTCATGGGCTTTACCAATGGACCATAATTGAATACGCATAGGTGCATGAGTTAAACCTTATTACAATATCAGAACGCTTTCTTCGGTTCTTCCTTGATCTGCACTTCCGTTACCGGGCCATATTTCTCAGCGATCTTTTTTATATCGGCTGCTTTACCAACCAGCACGAACTGAAGTTTGTCTTCAGGGAAATAAGTAGCAATAATGCTTTTTGCTTTTTCCAGTGTCAAACCATCCACGTTTTTCTGGAAATTATTAATGAATGATTCATCAAACTTGTACCAGAACATCTGCGTAAGCAGGTTTGCCAATTGGCCGCTGGTCTCATATCCTGGAGGGAATTGCCCCTTTACATAGTTTTTGGCTGAAGCCAGTGATGTTTCATCCACTCCCTGCGTATGCAGTTTTTTCAATACTTCCAGGGCTTTATCAATAGCCGGTTCAGTTGTTTTTCCGGCAGTGAAAGTGGAGATCATGAATGATCCTCCATTCTTCAAAGCAGAGAAACGGCTACTCGCGCCATAGGTGAGCCCTGAGTTCACCCGCAGTTCATCGTTCAGCATGGAAGTGAAGCGGCCGCCGAATAGAGTATTGATCACCGATACGGCTACATAATCGGGATTGTTGCGGCTGATGCCGGGAGCACCGATGTAGAAAGTCGTTTCCTTGGCATCGTCTTTATTAACCAGCAGCACACGGTTGCCTGTTGGCTTTGCAATTGGTTTTGCTGCCAGGTTCGCATTTTCCTGCTTGCCTTTGGCCCAGCCTGAAAACATTTTAGTAATGGTCGCTTTCATTTCCTTGCTGTTGAAATCGCCTACAATGGAAATGGCTGAACCATTCGGGATATAATTGGCAGCATAGAATTTTTGTATGTCTGCAGTGGTCAATCCTGTAACGGTGCCGATCGTTCCACTGATAATATTGCCATACACATGATCACCATAAAGGAGCTTATCAAAATAAGAACCAATTACGGAACGGGGGCTTTCTTTTGCCTGCTCAAGTCTTGCAAGCGTCCTTCTTTTTTCTTTCGCAAATTCTTCGCTGTCAAAAACAGGTGCTGTGAGCAGGTCGTTGATGATATCGAGTACTTTGTCTTTGTCTTTTGCTGCAAATTCTGCAGACAGGCCTGCTGATTCCTTTGAAGCATACGTGGAAACAGAAGCACCGATAAAATCAAGTTCTTCATCCAGCCTGGCTTTGGGATATTTTTTTGTGCCATGTTTTAATGCAGTGGCGGTAAGCGATGCAAGACCTGCTTTATCGCCATCGTATATAGCACCGGCTGGCAGGATGACCGATAAGCTGATCATCGGCACATCATGTTGCTCCATTAAATAAACGGTCAACCCGTTTTTCAACGTGAATTGCTGGTAAGCAGGCAATTTATAATCCTGCGCTTTCAAAGCCACCCCGATAAAGGCAGACAAAGAAAGAAGAAAGAATTTTATATATCTGAAGTTGTTCATTTGTTTAGTGTTTAACAATGAGCAAGGATGGTTTGTTATTCTGCTGTGTTTGCTTTAAGGATACCTACCGTACGGGTGGTTTTATTGAAATAAGCATTGGCCACACGTTTGATATCTTCTGCAGTTACTTTATTGTAACGGTCAGGCGCTTCAAACATTTTTTTATAATCACCAAAGAATACTTCGTAGGTGCCGATATTATTGGATTTGCCATTGATCGTTTCTACCTGGTTGTAGAATTCGATCAGTTTCTGGTTTTTCACTTTCTGCAACTCTTTATCAGTAACTCCGTCTTTTTTTATTTTTTCCAGTTCTTCATAAATGCTTTTTTCCAGGTCCGTTTCATTCACGCCCTTGCCTGCAATGGCATTAATACTGAAAAGAGTGGGATCGAAGCTTTCGCCATAGGAAGAAAAAATGGCAGTGGCCTGCTGTTTTCCATCTACGAGTGCTGAATAAAGCCGGGACGATTTACCGCTGCTGAGGATATCACTGAGCAGCACCAGCGCATAATAATCATCATGGGTGGCTTGCGGGGCTTTGTAGGCGATATACATATAAGGAGTGGCCACATCTTTCTGCACCAATATCCTTCTTTCGCCGGTTTGCACAGGTTCCACCTGGTGCACTTTGGGAGGTGCCGGTTGGGCAGGGATCGGCTCCAGGTATTTTTCGGCCAGTGCTTTGATATCAGCAGTTTTAACGGCGCCGGATACTACCACTACGCAGTTGTTAGGAGCATAGTATGTCTTGAAATAGCGTTCCAGGTCAGCCTGTTTCCAGTTTTTCATATCATCTTCATAACCGATCACCGGCCAGTGGTAGGGGTGCTCCTGGAAAGCCTGTGCCTGCACGGCTTCGCTCAGCATCCGCCACGGAGAATTTTCGAGGCCGGTACTTCTTTCGCTTAATACCACACCTCTCTCGCTTTCCACCATTTTAGGATCGATGCTAAGGCTGGCGATCCGGTCGCTTTCGAGATCAAAAATGACTTCAGTGGCGGAAGCAGGGAACCAATCGGTGTACACGGTCACATCTTCCCGGGTATAGGCATTATTGGCGCCACCATTGAACTCCATAGTACGGTCAAATTCTTTTGGCCCATACTTTTTAGCGCCATTGAACATCATATGTTCAAAGAAATGGGAGAGGCCGGTAATACCCTGGTATTCATTCCGGGATCCTACACGGTAAAAAAGATACATATTGGCATTGGGAATGGAATTATCTTCCACTACGAGAAATTTCATCCCGTTTTTCAGGGTGAAACTATTTACATCATCTGCTTTTATCTGTGCCTGGGAACTAAAGCCCAGGAGCACAAAAACAGGAAAAAGGATTCTTTTCATAATGTGCTTGTGGTTAGAGGTGATAAAGCTAAGAAATGCGAGCATTGAATATCATACCGTTCGACAAAAAAATGCCATATTAATTTCACAATGATTTTGTGGGAAATTGTTTTTCCGTTACCTTTGCCGTCCGCTGGCTGCGTAGCTCAACTGAATAGAGCATCTGACTACGGATCAGAAGGTTTCAGGTTTGAATCCTGACGCGGTCACTAGCTTAAAGGCCTCCATTCCGGAGGCTTTTTTATTTTTATACCTACACAATGTGCTGCCTCAAAATCAATGTTGTCCCTTTGGGATAATGACCTTTCCATAAAGTGCCTGTGATACAAAACTGCGGTAATTCCTCCCAATAGGCAAAGGCTGATGGCCGATCTTCAATTCTGCTGCAGAAAACTGGCTGATCTTTCTGAGCGGTACAATATAAGAGCGATGAATACGGATAAAATTCTCTGCCGGCAGGCTCTCTCCGATATTGTTGATCGTATTCAGCGTTTTTACACTGCTGCCATTCTGCAGATGAATAAATACATGATTGCGCAGGCTTTCTATGTAAAGGATATCGTCGAGCACAATACGGACCATTTGTTTTTCAGACCGCACATAAAACGACTCCGGGCCGGGATCAATGCCTTCATTTACCGGCAGTGAATCTTTTTGCCCCAGGAATTTTGTAATGCTTTTCAGGAAACGTTCATAGGAAAACGGTTTCAGCAGATAGTCCAGCACATTCAACTCAAACGCTTCAATCGCATAATTGGGATAGGCGGTAGTAAGGATCACCTGCGGAATATCCGGCATGGTACGCAAAAACTGGATACCGCTGATCCCCGGCATTTGGATATCCAGGAATATCAGATCTGCTTTCCTGCCCTGAAGCATACTGATAGCTTCCACCACACTCTGACAACGGCCTTCCAGCTTCAGAAAATCAGTCTGAGCTATATAGGCTTCCAGTATGTCGAGTGCCAGCAGCTCATCATCTACGATCAGGCATTTGATCTTCTTCACCGCTTATAAATTGAGTATTAAAGTTACATGATGAGACAGCTTATCGGTTTTTATATCCAGGAAATAATTGCCCGGGTATAAGAGCGCCAGCCTTTTCTCTACATTCGGCAGTCCCACACCTCCGGGGAGGGGAGCATCTGTTTTATCTTTCTGTGCTATACTGTTGTGTACGGTAAGCGCAAATTGCCGGGAAGTCAGTTCCATATTGATCTTCACTACAGCTGCCTGTTGCAGGCCACCTGAACTGTGCTTGATCGCATTCTCCACAAAAGGCATGATCAGCATCGGCGCAATAAGATGCCCTTGTGGATCACCTTTTATATTCCATTCCACCTGCAGCGAATTTCCAAACCGGGTACGTTCCAGTTCCAGGTAATCATGTATAAAATTAATTTCCTGGTCCAGCGGAACACTGTTGGCGGTCGTTTCATAGAGCAGGTATCGTAATAGCCCTGATAACCGCAGCACCACATCCTTTGCCTGGTCCGATTTTTTTAATATCAGCGAATAAAGGCTGTTGAGGATGTTGAAAAGAAAATGAGGATGTACCTGGCTGCGTAAAAGTGCCAGTTCGGCCTCCACCCGTTTGCTTTCCTGTTCCCGCTGATCCCGCTGGATGGAAGAAAAATAATCAAACACTTTTACAGTCACCGGGATAGCCAGTGCAAAATTGAGTTTAATGACCGTTGTGAGCATGGTAATGGGGTCATATACGGATACATGATACCAATGAGGGAAAAAATTGACGAGTATGATATAGTAATCGATATACCGGTTGATAAGCGCGGTCACCAGCAGTGTGATCCAAAAGTATAAAAAGAAGAGGCCTACCTTTTTCCTGTACAAAAAACGGGGCAGCAAAAAATAAATGACAAAGTAAACCATTCCTGCATGCAAGGGCAGGAGCAGCAGTTGGATAGTAAATGTTTTCTTGAAATCGAAATCATAACTACCCCATACAATACCGAAAAAACTGACATAGCAAACCCAGTAAAGCAGGTGTTGCAACAGCCGGTTGCTGGCCACACGGTTCATCGTTTGATCGGGAAAGAACGTCACTTGCATATCCATCAAATTTAAAGGTAATCAGGCAGCGCAGCTTCAAATACCATTCTGCAGGGACAAACAACCATTTAACAGGGACTAATAAATAACAGATATGGCTTCAGTCCATTCAGCATGACAGGCGGGTCGTTTATCCCTGATATTATTTCTTCTATCCACCTGCTGATCGCAGAATGATAAATCGCTTTTATTTAGCAGCGTCAGTATTTAATCATCAATAAAGAACACGCATGAAAACAAAACTGCTTATCATCCTGTCTTTCTTTTTGTCAGGAGAGATGTTTGCACAGCAACTCCGGGTTGAACCTGCCAACTGGTGGGTGGGCATGCAGGCGCCACAACTTCAGTTATTGGTTTATGGAAAGGATATTGCTGCTGCCACACCTCAATTAAATTACCCGGGTGTGACGCTGCAACGGGTGATCCGTGTAGAAAACAGCAATTACCTGTTTCTCGACCTGTTTATTGATAATGCCAGGACAGCGCCAGGTAAATTTGATATCCTCTTCCAAAAGAATAACAAAACGGTCAACAAGTATACTTATGAACTGCTACAGCGTCAGCCCAATTCTTCAAGCCGGGCAAGCTTTACGCCGGCGGATATTATTTACCTGATCACCCCCGACCGTTTTGCCAATGGCGATACTGCAAACGACAGGGTAGCATCACTGAAAGAGGGTATAACACGTGCTGATGAAAACGGACGCCATGGGGGAGACCTGAAAGGAGTGACCGATCACCTGGATTATGTGCACGACATGGGTTTTACGGCAATATGGATGACGCCTGCATTGCAAAATGATCAGCCCGATTATTCCTATCACGGTTATTCCATTACTGATTTTTATAACATCGATGCCCGCATGGGTACCAATCAGCAGTATAAGGAACTGTCAGAGAAAGCAGCACGTTTGGGTATCAAGATCGTAATGGATATGGTGTTCAACCATTGCGGTTCCGAACACTGGTGGATGAAGGACCTGCCTTCAAAAGACTGGATCAATTACAGTGATAATATCCGGTATACCAATCACCGTAAAACGGTGACAATGGACCCGCATGTGGCCAAAAACGACTCCGCTTTATTGAGCGATGGATGGTTTGTGAAAACTATGCCTGATCTCAATCAGAAAAATCCGCTGATGGCGAATTACCTGATCCAGAACAGCATCTGGTGGATTGAATATGCGGGACTGGGTGGTATACGGGTAGATACCTATCCTTATCCGGATATGAACTTTATGGCCGACTGGACCAAACGGATCGCAGTGGAATATCCGAATATGAATATTGTGGGTGAAGTGTGGATCGACAACCCGGGTATAGTAGCCTACTGGCAAAGAGGTAAGAAAAACCAGAATGGATATGTATCATGGCTACCCAGTCTGATGGATTTTCCGGTACAGAGTGCATTGATCAGGGCATTGACAGGAGAAGAAAAATACAATGCCGGCGGTTTCCTCTATCTCTATGATATGCTGGCCAATGATTTTCAGTATGCCAATGCTGACAATCTTGTTGTATTTGCCGACAATCATGATATCCGGCGGTTGTATAATCAACTTGGAAAAGATGAAGACCTGGTGAAACTGGCACTCACTTTTGTGCTCACCAGCCGCGGCATACCTCAACTCATGTATGGTACAGAACTTAATATGGAGGGGCAAACAGATGGGCAGATCCGAAGTGATTTCCCTGGCGGCTGGCCGGGCGATGCGGTCAATGCATTTACAGGTAAAGGACTTTTGCCGGCGCAGCAATCCATGCAGGCATTTGTAAAGAAGTTGGTACGCTGGCGGCAGGGGCATCCTGTGTTATCTACAGGAAAACTGGTGCATTATCGCCCGCTTAAAGAAGCTTACGTCTATATCCGTTATAATGAAAAAGGCAGGGTGCTGGTTGTGCTTAATAAAAACAAGACAGATCTTTCACTCGACCTGGCGCCATACCGTGCAGAACTGGGTGCCGCCCGGCAGGGGGTAGATGTATTGACCGGCAATTCAATTTCGCTGGATCAGCCCGTGATAGTACCAGCCCGTTCACCGCTTATTATTGAAATAATGAATTAAACATAGTTTATGAAGATCAATCAATACCTGTACTTTCCCATTGCGGCTGCTTTGCTTATGTTTTCTTTTCCCACAGTAGGCTGCAATAATAATGTGCCTGAAAAAGAAACTGAAACGGTAGCAGCAAAGCAACCGCTAAAAGGCACCCCGGAAGAATATCTGAAAAAGAACTTTCAAAGTCCGGAAGATTACATTCTCAGCAAGTTCAAAACCCATGACGTGATCCTGCTGTCGGAAGATCATGCCATTAAACATAACCTTGTGATGGCACGCAATATCATTCCACAATTATACAAAGCCGGGATCTACAACTTCGGAATGGAGTTTGGAGCAGAAGAAGATCAGGCAACGCTCGATTCGCTGGTAACCGCACCGGCTTATAGTGAAGATGTAGCCAGAAAGATCATGTTCAACTATAATGTAGGCTGGGTATTTAATGAGTATATGGATATTTACCGGGCTGCCTGGGAGCTGAACCATTCATTGCCGGCTGGCAGCCGTCCATTCAGGATACTTAATATCAGTTACCGGTATAATTGGGCTGTGTGTGAAGAAAAATATTACGGCATCCGTACGCCTGATCTTATCAGCAGCATTTTCAATAGAGGAAATACTGAATTTTTCAGAGCTAACCTGATTAAGAAGCAAATACTGGATAAGAATGAAAAGATCCTGGTGCTCTGTGGTTTTGGCCATGCGTTTACCAAATACAATACGCCGTATTATGATTATCGCGAAGAGCATTTTTACAGGTTCGATACCAACCGTATGGGAAATATCCTGTATCGCCAGGCACCGGATAAAGTATTTACCATATTGCTGCACTATCCGTTTGAAAGCAAGACCCATGGGTACGCAATACTTTATGCACCGGCTAACGGACGTATTGACAGCCTGATGAAACAACTGGGCAACCGCCCCGCAGGTTTTGACCTGGAAGGAACACCTATGGGAGAATTGCTTGATACCAGCGCCAATTCAATAGGGTATAAGGATTTTAAACTGAGCGATATGGCCAATGGATATATTTTTTATAAACCATTTGAGCAGTATGAAGGATGCACCATCGATCCGTTATTCCTTACTGATAAAAACTGGCCGGAGGTCGTACGAAATTACCCGGATAAGGATATTCAGAAAGTGCCAAAGAATAAAGAAGAATATATATCTAATATCAGGCGCTATGTGGATATAAAATTCAGGTACCGCAATCTGAAGCCAATCAATCAGTGATCCACTTTCATTTAATTCATAGTATGATAAAAGATCTATTTACCTTCCTGTGGCTGACAATGCTATTGCTGGCTTGTGAAAGCAAAACAGGAGAGGGGACTGTACAGAAATACCCGGCATTCCCTTCACAATTTGTACAGACACGTAATGTGGAGGTCTTTCTGCCACCTGGTTATTCAAAACACAAAAAGTATGATGTGCTGTATATGCATGATGGTCAGAATATATTTAATAAATCAACTTCATTTGGTGGGGCAGAATGGGAAGTAGATGAGCATGTAGCCAGCCTGCTTAAAAGTGATAGCATCCGGCCGGTGATCGTTGTAGCAATATGGAATTCAGAAAAAAGGTTTGAAGAGTACATGCCGGACAAACCTGCTGATGCTGTCAGGCAGGCTTTGCTGACCGATTCTCTGCACAAAGGAAAGGAAGTGATAGCTGATGCCTACCTGAAGTTCCTCGTCTATGAGTTGAAACCGTTTATCGACCATGAATTCAGCACTTACATAACTCCCGATCATACCTGGATCATGGGATCAAGCATGGGCGGGTTGATCTCCTGCTATGCTGTCAATGAATACCCGCAAGTATTTGGCGGCGCTGCCTGTATTTCCACTCACTGGCCGGCTTTGAAGGGAGTTTACCTGCAGCAACTGATGAGAGGTTTGCCGGACCCATCTTCTCATCGGTTTTATTTTGATCACGGAACAGCAGGATTGGATTCTCTATATGCACCCTATCAGCAGCGGGTAGACAGTCTCTTCTCAGCCGCTGGATATAAATGGGATGACAACTGGATCTCGCTTCAGTTTGATGGAGCTGCACATAATGAAGCGGACTGGCAGCAGCGGATAGAACAGCCATTGAAATTCCTTTTGAGGAAATAAGCTGTTATAACCGGGGTAAGAGGGGCTATTCCCGAATTCCGGACTTTGGGATTAATTCAATATAGCCTGGATATGAAAAAAAATTTCCCCTTGCATGCAATGGTTTGTTAAAATAGGTTGTCAGCTAAAAAAAACGATCGCATGAAAGCCCTCACCAAAATCTTACTGCCAGTGCTGGCCGCTTTTGTTCTTTCAGGTTGTTTGAAAGACAAAATGACCCGGACATATACCATTTTTACGCCTGTTTACAAGAATAAACAGGATGTTTTGCGGGAAGTGAGCAGCAAGCCTGCCCGTTCGATAGGAACTCCCGGGAAGATCTATGTTTACGGGAATTATTTATTTGTGAATGAAATAAATAAAGGAGTGCATGTTATTGATAACAGCAACCCTTCCAATCCTGTCAATAAGTCTTTCATCAATATTCCGGGCAACCTGGATATTGCAGTTAAAGGAAATACGCTGTTCGCAGACCTTTACCGGGATATGATAGCACTTGATATTTCGAATCCCCTTGCAGCGCATATTACCAGTACTTCGGAAAATGTTTTTCCGGACAGGAATTCCAACAGCCTTGTTTATTTTGCGATAGACACTTCAACATATTTAGTGGACTGGATAAAAAAAGACACTACTGTTCCATATTCTGATGTGTTTGAATGCAGCGGGTGTCTGGCTTTTAATACAGCAGCAACTTCATCTGCCAGTCCTATAGCAGGCATAGCTGGATCCATGTCCAGATTCAGTGTGGTAAATAATTATTTGTATGCGGTAAATATCAATTCATTGAAATCGTTTGATATCAATAACCCGGCATCCCCGGTTAAAGTGAATGATATGCCTTTAAGAATGGGTCTCGAAACGATTTATCCTTTTGCTGATAAACTATTCATCGGCTCCACAGAGGGTATGTTTATTTATGATATCAGCAATCCTGTAAGTCCTCATTATCTCAGTGGTTTTTCTCATGCCAGGGTATGCGATCCGGTTATTACCGATGGTGATTATGCTTATGTTACCCTGCGAGCCAGTACCGCTTGTGGCACTGCTATCAAAAGTCAGTTGAATATCATTGATATCAAACAAATGAATATGCCCAAACTGGTAGGCCAATATGATATGAGCAATCCTTACGGATTAGGCAAAGACGGGAGCCTGCTTTGGATATGTGATGGGAGAGCCGGTCTCAAAATGTATGATGCAACTGATCCGGGTGCGATCAAGCTTAAAAAGACAGTGGCAGGAATCGAGCCTTATGATGTGATCCCTTACAATGGCAAACTAATAGTAAGCGCGAAAGAAGGTATTATACAATATGATTATTCCCAGCCCGGCCAAATGACTGAATTAAGCCGTTTGAAAAAGAACTGATATGCTGAAAAAAATACTGATGATAGCAGGGGTATGCTTCAGCCTGTCTGCAACGGCCCAAAAAACAGTTTACCGGTCTTACAACTACATAGGTGTTCTTGCGGGGGAAAGCAAACCAGGTTACCAGATGCTGACCACGCATGGATTACAATTAGGCACCTATTTTGTGGGGGTGGGAGGCGGTTTTGACACTTATAAAGAGGAGTCGTTTCCCGTATTTGTATCAGCAGCGAAATACCTTTCCAGGGGAAAGAATGATTTTTTTCTGAATGCCAATGCAGGAACCGTTTTTGTGTCGAAGCACAGGCCAGCAAACTGGCTAGGCGCAACCACATCGGAAACTAGACCCGGTTTGTTCGGGGAAATGGGACTTGCTTACCGCCTGCAATTACATGCCATGAAATCCGGACAGGGAGTCCTTTTTGGTATGTATTATTCATATAAAGCGTATAAAGAAAAACTCACAACGCCGATGTTTTGCATCAGCCCTCCTTGTCCAAATCAATATGAGTCCCTGAACTTCTATCTTCACCGGTGGGCCTTCAAAGTGGGATTTGTGCTATAAAGCAGGAAGCCTTTAAATATCCGTTTAAAGGCTTCTTATTTAAAGAGATTCATTGATCCGGTTAAGATATCCTTTCAATTTCCCGATGATCAGCTCAACAGGCAGGTCCTCTTCCGGGTTTACCTGAAAAGATTCGTAGCGGTCTTTGGGTTTGGCGCCGGCAGGTGTTTCCAGTAAGCTTTTATCAGTACAGAATCCGAGCATCAGCTTTTTCCGGTTGAGCCACAGATACCCCAGCTTTTTTCCTTTATAAGTGAAGAAGGGTATCTGGAATTTCCGTTCATGCACAATGGCAGGATCAACACTCAGGATAATATGCCGCAGGGCAAGCAGACAGCTTTGATAAGGTTCCGGCTTGCTGAGGTAATAGTTTTCCAGTTGAGTGGTCATATAACTAAGGTACAAAATCGGTTTTGAGGTTCGTCAAAAAACATTTTTTGACGAGGTAAATCACGAGGTTTTTTTTATGAGGGCTGTTAATTTTGAGAATATAATGTTATTGACTATGAAAGCCGAAATAAAAACCTATGAAATAGAAGAAACCCAATTCATCAATCAATTACAGTTCCTGTTTGAAAGTGTTGGTCAGAATAAAATACTCAAGGCCATACAATATACTAATGTCATGAAATTTAAAAATCGGGATGTCTACAATCTCGGTTTTGGAGACTACGATATGAGAACCGGTGCTATTAATGATGAGATAAATTCTAATAATGGAGATGTCTATACTGTTTTCAATACTGTACTTAGTACCGTACTTTAGTTTTTTTGATCGGCTTCCCCGAAATGGTATTATTGTATTCGGCAGTGACAGTACCAATCATTATTTGGAGAATTGCAAATCTAATTGTAATAAGAATTGTGAAGATGCTTGTAAAAATGCGAATCGTCGCATCCAACTCTATTCTAAATACGTAAACAGGAATTATGAAAAGCTCCAGCTTAAATACGAATTCTTTGGTGGACTGAGAACAGAACAGGGTATTTTATTACTGCCCTATGATAAGAGTAAACAATATGATGCCATTCTTTTGTTTAAAAATTAAGATTATACAATGAAAACTGAATCAACAATTAAGTGGAAAGTGATAAAAAGCTCTTCGCCGGAGTTGCTGGCTGAACTTTCGAATAAACTTAAGGGCCGTGAACTTTTTCCTCACCAGGTGGAAAGAGCAAGAGAATTCTTGCGGAACGCTAAGTTTGTGGATCAGGCTACTGAATTACGCTGGCGAGGGCAATAAAAGTTTCCCGATTAGACAACATTGTATTCTTTGCCTTTTAATAATGCAAAGAATACAATGGTTATAAAATAAGACAATCAAGTAGCAAGATAAAAGCATTTCTTTATTCAGACCGCAACGATTTCACCGGGTTCGCAATCGCCGCCTTTATTGATTCATATCCCACCGTTATCCATGCAATCACTAATGCAACAAGCGAAGCCAACAGGAAAACAGTCCACCCCACGGAAACACGATACGCAAAGCCTTTCAGCCAGCTATTGATCGCAAACCAGGCAAAAGGAATTGCAATAACCGTAGCAATCAGGATCAGACGGGTAAAATTGAGTGAAAGTAAGTATACTACATTTCCTACTGAAGCACCCAACACTTTGCGAACACCTATTTCTTTGGTACGTTGCTCTGCCATAAAAGCAGATAACCCATACAAACCCATACAGGAAATGAATATCGCTAGAATGGCAAACACATTGAACAAATTGCCCAGTTGCTTCTCGCCTTTATATAGATTTTCTATTTCCTGGTCAACAAATCCATAAGAAAATGGATAAGCCGGGTTTAGTACGATACTTATTTTTTCCATTGCTTTGATCGTTGCCTCAGTTGTGCCAGGTTTCGTCCGCACGATCACTAAACCTCCATACCTGTTCAACCGGATCACCATCGGTTGGATTTCGGTTTGAATGGCCTTAAAATTAAAATCCTTAACCACACCAACGATTGTGCCCTTGATATCCCACATGCTCAATGGTTTCCCTATCGCATTGGCAGGAGTCATGCCCATTGTCCTGACGGCTTTTTCGTTAAGGATATAATTACTGCTGTCTGCTTTGAATTCTGTAGAAAACGCACGGCCACTTAGCATTTTCATCTGAAGCACATCAAAAAAATCTTCACTTACGTCCATATTGGGAAAAATGGTCTGATCATTCGGGTCTTTTCCTTCCCATTGAATGTTGACCGTACCATTCTGTAAGCCGACCGGCAGGCCATTGGAAAAAGCAAAATTGCTGGTCAACGGATCTTTTTTCAGCTCTGTCTTTAAGGTTTGTATTTTATTATTCATATCGCCGGTAATCGGCATGTATAGCAGGTTAGATCTGTCAAAACCAAGGTTCATGTTTTTGATATACTTAAGTTGCTTGTATACAACGGCCGTACCAGCCAGTAAAACAATTGATACGATGAACTGTGTTACTACCAGTGAATTCCGGAAAATCAGGTTGCCGCCCATGGTCTTCATATTTCCCTTTAATACTTTGGCCGGTTTAAATCCTGAAAGAAAAAGGGCCGGGTAGCTACCGGATATCAATCCTGTGAGCAAGGCTATACCGGCAAGAGTGAGCAATAATTTCCAGTCAAAGAAATGGATCGTTAATTCCTTACCTGCAAGGTTATTGAAAACAGGTAGCAATAACCATACAAGCCCCATTGCGATCAGCAAAGAAAAGAAAGAGATCAGCATGGATTCGCCAAGGAACTGTGCAATAAGTTGCGCGCGGCCTGCACCTACCACTTTACGTAACCCTACTTCCTTCGCCCTGCGTGCTGAACGGGCTGTAGCAAGATTCATAAAATTGATACAGGCTACTATCAGGATAAAGATCGCCACAACAAAAAATATTTTTACATACAGGTAATTACCCATTCCTGCAAAATCGGCCTGAAAACCGGAATGCAGGTGTATATCTGTCAGTGGTTGCAGATTGAATTGAACATTCAATGCATCTTTGGGTATATGCTGGGCAAATATCCTCGTCAATTGATTGTCCAGGTTTTTTAGCGTAGCTGAGGTCGGCTTTACACTTTCATCCAATTGCACATAACTGTAAAAATTGAAATTGTCCCAAACATTATTCTTGATATCATTATTGGTTTGCTCAATAGCTGACATCGGCATAATATAATCAAACCGCAGATGCGAGTTGGCCGGTATATTAGCCAGTACGCCGGTGACCACCACATTGCTGTTATTATTCTGGCGAAGCACTTTACCCATTGGATCGTCGTTTCCAAAATATTTCCTGGCCATGTTTTCTGTGATCAATATTCCATCACTGCGTTGAAGCACGTTCGCACGGTCTCCTCTTACAAGTTGAAAGGAGAACGATTGCATAAAAGAGGAATCGACATAGAGCCCTTTTGTTTCTTCAAACTTGTGGTCCCCGATCTCAAAAACCGTAGTTTCTGCAGGTTGTAACCTGGTAATACTCTTTATGCCAGGCACTTTTTCCTGCGCTTCCCGTACTACGGGATAGGGAGTAACGGCATACTTAAAATCACCAAGACCGCATACTACCCGGTATAATTGCCCGGCATTGGTATGAAACCGGTCATAGCTTAACTCATTTCTTACCCAAAGAAGGATCAGGATGCTACAGGTCATACCAATGGCAAGGCCGGCAATATTGATCAGGGCAAATGCCTTGTGTCGCATAATGTTCCTGACCGCTATCTTCAAATAGTTTTTGATCATATGATTGGCTTAAAAGAATGAGCAATACGCTTTAGCAATGGCTACGTAAGGCGTCGTACGCCCAAGTGCTGTGCCATATGATATAAATCTGATTATCAATGTATAACGAAGGTTGATTATTTCAAGTGTACGGAAATGAGACAGAGGGTGTACGGAAATGAACAATGGATGAACCTTAATTTCACCTACGATGGAACAAACGCCTATCACCCTGTATCTCACACTCCTGTACTTTCATTTTTCTTTCATCGATAGATTTTGTTGGTTTGTTTCATAAATCTTTTAAAACAGCTCATGAAACGAAGAAGCGGCCTGTCTCTTTATTGGAAATGCCAGTTGATCGGTTGGTCGGCAGCTTCATTGTATTGGGGATATGCCGGGTACATTGGCAGCAATTTCAGCATTGTTCTTGCGCTGATCCATTTTGCAGGCGACCTGGGAATGTATATTGGGCTTACTCATTTGTTCCGTAATCTTTCCAAACACTATCAGTGGCAAAGCCTGCCCCCTCAAAAATTATTGGTACGGATCATACCTTCTGTTTTTGTACTGGGCAGCGCTTTTATGGTACTTACCATAGGTAAAACCTTCCTGGTGCGTCTTGTATTTGAAGAGGGATTTACTGAAACATTTGCTCATTATTTCAATGCGCAATGGCTGATTACCCTGGTTACAGGTATCAGGTTGATGGCCATCTGGGTGCTGGCTTATTACCTCTATCATTATGCGCAAAGGGAAATCAATGCCACCAGGGAGAGCGCCCGTCTCGCCATGATTGCCAAAGATGCGCAGATGGATAATCTCGCTGCGCAATTAAACCCCCATTTCTTTTTTAATTCACTTAATAATATCAAAGCTCTCGTGTTAGAAGACCCCCAGGCTGCAAGAAGGGCCATTGATCTTTTATCTGATCTGTTACGAATGTCTCTTTACCGGCGCGACACGGCACTGATCACCGTGCAGGATGAAATGGAACTGATCAACGATTATCTTGAACTGGAAAAAATGCGTTTTGAGAAACGATTGCAGACATCCATTGAAGTGGATCAACAGTTGCTAAAAACGCCCATTCTTCCACTTAGTATTCAAACCCTGGTAGAGAATGCCATCAAACATGGAATAGCACAAAGAAAGGATGGCGGCATTATACAAATACAGGTACAAAGAGAAAATGGATATATGCACACCCGTGTGCTTAATCCTGGTAAGCTCAAAGCTTCTGGTAGACAGGGATTGGGATTAAAAAACCTTTCAGAACGTTTACAACTACAGTTTAATGGGAAAGCCAGTTTTGAATTGACCGAACAAAACGGAGAAACCATTTCCGCCATTATTAAAACCCCCTTATCATGAGCAGGTTGAAAGTAATGATCGTTGATGATGAAAGACTGGCAAGGGAAGAAATAAAACAACACCTGCTCAGCTACAAGGATTTTGACATAGCAGGTGAGGCGGCAAACGCAGACGAAGCAGAAAAGCTGATCATCCAGTTTCAGCCCGACTTGATTTTCCTGGATATACAGATGCCGGAACGTTCGGGGCTCGAGTTGCTGGAATCATTGGAATATGTGCCGGAAGTTATATTCACAACAGCTTATGATCAGTATGCGGTAAAAGCTTTTGAGCTGAATGCATTGGATTACCTGGTTAAGCCTGTTCGCAGAGAACGTTTTTTCCAGGCAGTTGAAAAAGTCAGAACAAAGTTTCCGGTCAAATCTGGCCTGGCCGCAGAACATACCATTTTTATCAGGGAAGGGGAACGCTATTATTTTGTGAAAGTGAAAGATATTTACCTGATCGAATCAGCCGGGAATTATGCCAGGTTATATGTGAATGGGAAAAAGCTATACCTGAAACGTTCTCTCAATCACCTGGAAAAGACGCTCGACAAGCAGTTGTTTTTCAGGATAAGCCGAACAGAAATTATCAATACAAATTATATTAAACAAATCAGGCCGCAGGCAAAGGGTAGATTGACTATAATTCTCCAAACCGGGGAAACACTGGAAGTATCTACCAGGCAGTCAGCAGCCTTTAAAAACAGGCATATTGTTGACCCCTAACAGGGAAAATAAAGCAATATTCCTTTTCCAATCATACACAAATATTTTAATAATGCGAGTTAAATTCTCCCTGGCATTGCTATGCCTGTTCTGTTTCAAACTTTCGATTTCCCAATCATTTGTTGATAGCCTGAAAAGGGATACGAATTATATCATTCAGGATAGTATACTGATCCAAACAAAGGATGGCGCCTGGGTGTCTGCATGGGCAATGCGAAAGAGGAATGTAAAAGAACAACTGAACACTATTTTGCAGTTCACCATTTATGCCCGGCAAACAGATATCCGGAAAATAAAAGAAGCAGCAGACAAAGGTTATGCAGGGGTGATGGCATACACAAGAGGAAAGCGCTATAGCCCCGGTGAAACAGTTCCTTACGAATATGATGGCAGAGATGTATATGATGTGATCGAATGGATCACTCAGCAACCCTGGAGCAATAAAAAAGTGGGCATGTATGGAGGAAGCTATAATGGGTTTACCCAATGGGCTTCCACTAAAAAGCTTCATCCGGCCCTGAAAACCATTGTGCCGTCTGCTTCTGTTGCACCAGGGTTGGATGTACCGATGACGAACAATGTGAGTATGAGTTTTATATTCCCCTGGATCTATTATGTTTCCAATAATAAATTCCTTGACGAAAAGGATTACCAGGGACCTCACTGGAATGAGCTTTACGAGAAATGGTTTCAGCAGGGGAGAACTTACCGTTCGCTGGATACATTACTGGGTAGGCCTAATAAAGTATTTCACCGCTGGCTGGATCACTCTGTGTATGATACTTTTTGGCAATCGATGATTCCTTACAAAGAAGAGTTTACCAAAATCAACATTCCGATATTAAGCACAACAGGCTATTATGACGGGGGGCAGATTGGTGAAATGTATTATTACCGTGAGCTTTTCAAATACAATCCCAATGCAGAGCATTACTTGCTGATCGGTCCTTACGGACATTTCGGATCTCAGGGATTTCCTGATTCGGTATATAACGGTTACAGGATTGACGATGCCGCCAGGGAGCCTATACATGATATTATTTACCAATGGTTTGATTATATATTCAAAGGCGCTCCCAAACCTGCTATCCTGAAAGATAAAATAAACTACCAGGTAATGGGTACTAATGAATGGAAGCACAGTCCTTCACTTAATAAAATGGCCAATGATTCACTGGTATTCTATCTTACTGATAAGGCACCCGGAAATAAATATGGCCTCACCACTAAAAAACCTTCTGCCAATAGCTTTCTTCATCAGCGGATAGATTTTGGTAACAGAAATTCGCGTAATAGCTATTATTATTTTAACCAGGTAGTATATGATAAACTGTTCCCCAATAATGGCCTGCTTTTGCTTAGTGATCCGCTGAAACAGGAGACAGAACTGAGCGGTAATTTTACAGGTGTATTAAAAGCTGCTATCAACAAAAAAGATATGGATTTCAGTGTAGCCTTGTTTGAACTGATGCCTGATGGCCGCTATTTCCTTCTTTCTTATTTCATGGGGCGCGCCAGCTATGCAAAGGATATTATGCACCGTAATTTGCTGGTGCCTGGAAAAAAAGAAACTATTCCATTTACCAATAGCTACATGACGAGCCGTAAACTGGCCAGGGGTAGCCGCATTGCCATCATTCTGAATATAAACAAGAGCGCTTTTGAACAGATCAATTACGGAACAGGTGGTGATGTAAATAAAGAAACTATTAAAGATGCAGGAGTGCCGTTAAACATAAAATGGTTTGGCGATAGCTATATCAAATTGCCGATCTGGAAGGAATGAGGTAATTAAATATACATCGATTGGCCTGGCAGCAGTTGAAAACCCTCCGGCAAAAATAAATGGCATATATTTTTCAATAGATAAGCAATAAACCCCGGTAGGGTATATGAATAACCAGACAATTTTCCAGTTCTTCCACTGGTATTATTCAAAAGAGGGGAATCTATGGAATCATGCAAAAGAGCAGGCTTCTTATCTGGCTTCCCTGGGAGTAACGCAAGTGTGGCTGCCTCCTGCGTATAAAGGAGCTGGAGGGGCAGATGATCCTGGCTATGCAGTATATGATCTTTTTGATCTGGGAGAGTTTGACCAGAAAGGAAGAGTTCGGACCCGTTATGGCACCCTGCAGGAATACCAGGATTGTATCCGGGCTTTTCATGAGAACGGAATAAAGGTATTGGCAGATATTGTGCTCAACCACAAAATAGGTGGCGATGAAAAAGAAAGAATATGGGTTCAGAAAGTAGACGCGGAAGACCGAAATAAAAAAATCGGTGAGCCATACCCGGTAGAAGCATACACAAAATTTATATTCCCCGGACGAAAAGGGAAATATTCAAACTATATCTGGGACTGGCAGAGCTTCGCAGGAATCAGCGTGGATAAGACGATCGATCTTATATTGAATGAATACACAAATGGCAACTGGGAGAACGTGCCCGGAACTGAGAATGGAAATTATGATTACCTGATGGGAAACGATATTGAATTCCGCAATCCCTATGTACGGGAGGAATTGAAGAAGTGGGGAGCCTGGTATACAGAAACCACGGGAATCGATGGCTACAGGCTGGATGCCTTAAAACATATTAATCCCGATTTTTATCCTGAGTGGCTTGATTTCTTGAAAGATCGCTTTAAAAGAGATTTTCTATGTATTGGCGAATACTGGAAAAATGAAGTAGGAGACCTGCTGAAGTATATTGAAACCACCGGCAGCAGAATACAGCTTTTCGATGCACCATTGCACTATAATTTTTATCAGGCCTCCAGGAAAGGCGCCTCCTGTGATCTGAGCCATATACTGGCCGGATCCCTTACAGAAAAGCATCCTGAACTCTCCATCACATTTATAGACAATCATGATACACAGCCTTTGCAATCATTACAATCGCCGGTGGAAGATTGGTTCAGGCCAATAGCTTATGCGCTGATCCTCTTGCGGGAACAGGCCACTCCCTGTGTATTTTATCCGGTGCTCTACGGTGCAAAATATTTTGATGAGAGAAATGGAGAAAAACAATATGTGGAGCTTCCTGCTTTATCATGCATAGCGACCATGATGAGAGCCAGGAAACATCTTGCTTATGGCAAACAAACAGATTATTTCGATCATCCCAATACTATTGGTTGGATAAGAGAAGGCGTTGAAGAAAAAGAGAACAGTGGTTGCGCCGTTGTGATCGCTAATAGCCAGGAAGGTTATAAGACCATGTCAATGGGTATTCGGCATGCCCGTCGCGTGATGGTTGATTGCTGTGGGCAGCGTAAAGAAAAGGTTGAATTGAATGATCAGGGAGAAGCAACTTTTCCAGTAAATGGAGGGGCAGTGTCTGTATGGATATTTGAAAATACAGACCTGGATAAAAGGAACTGAGTATTTCAGATACTCGCTGAATGACTTCTTTTTTGCCTGTACGCTTTATCCCATTCCTGCATTGCTTCCTGGAGAGTATGCCCACAACCGAATATACCTTCTTCATTGTTATCACCCAGTATAAGATAATACTGATCTCCATCCAGGTAAGCATCCGGCTGAAAGTTTCTCACTGAATCAGGAGTTCCATCCATGGTGTAATCTACATGTATACGTTCCTTTTCCAAAGAAATTATTCTCATAAACAATATTTGAAAGTATACAGCAATTGCTATGCCCGTTAATGAGTTTATTAGTTATCCACATAAATTCCCTCTGGCAAAATATTGGTAGTGTATGGCAGACACAAATTCTCATCACAAAAACTTATAGCGATGAAGACCTTATTATGCACAGCTTGTTTGAGTTTAGTACTTTTATCGTTCGCCAGCACTGACAGCCGCTCGGTGAAGAAAGAGACATCCAATTGCGCAGCTTATTCCAGTCCTGCACAGGATACAATTCCAAAGAAGGATACATCCAACCGCAAAGACACGATAAGAAGAGATACATTGCGCTTCTTTTAAAGACCTGCTGGTCATAAGGAAAACGCCGGAGCGGAGAACTGAGCAGTTTCTCCCTTCCTGCCAGAGTACGATGGCCAGCTTTTTTTTGCCTATTTGCGAGATCTTTTCAATGCAGATCCGTAGGCAGATGTTGAACTGACTGCAGGCTTTGTCAATAAGGCCAGGAGAATGATCAGCGCCCCCATCACTGTATAGGGCAATTTTGCGTCCTGTTCAAAATTCAGCAAATAGGGGGTCATTATCAATAATGCACCTACCAGTATATCCAGCCATAAATGTATTTTCATTGAGATCAGCCTGATATAACCCTTTTCATATTTTGTTAGCAGGCTGAAGATGACAATACAAATCTCTGCAACAAGCATTACCCAGGGCGCATCAGTGTAAATGGAGAAATTATTGACCCATAACACTACAATAAGTGCTATGGCATATATATAATCCAGTAGGCCATGTATCCTTGTTGATATAAGCGGAAATAACATAAGTTGGTTTTACATAAGGTAATACTGATGTGTGCGGGACAGCACATGAACATTTACTCATCCCGCATCATCACCGGTAATTCAGATACGCACTCGGGTGTCAGCTCAGCACTTGTGCATAGCTATTCATCTTATACATATTGATCTTACTATACAAAGTCTTCCGGCTGATCTTTAATATCTCTGCAGTCTTCCGTTTATTGTTGTTGGTTTCCCTGAGTGTTTTATAGATCATTTCATATTCCGCCTGTTTCACTGCTTCTTTCAGGAAATCGCGGTCAGTTGCTTTGAAATTCCGTATTTGCGATGGCAATGAAGAGAGTTCAAGCATTCCGTTGGTAGGGGCCAGGAAGGCTGCACGGCGGATGGCTTCTTTCAATTGTGGTAACTGCCCGGGCCATGGATAAAGCAACATCTGCTGCAGGCAATCTTCAGTTATCCCCGGAATATTTTTATTCCATTCAAGGTTGGTTTTAGAGAGAAAGTAATTGGCTGCAAAACGGATATCCGATGCATGATTGCGCAATGAAGGAACTTTCACTGTCCTGGCATCTTTCATCAACGGAAAGCTCAGGTGCTGAGGCAGATCACGATGAAATGATTTAATGTTAATGATAAGTTTCAGTGATAACTGATCTGCCAGTAAATTCAATAGCGCTTGCTGCTGATGAATAGGAAGGTGATAGGGGTCAGTCAGTAATACAGTGCCACCATGTAAAGGTTCCAGCAACAAATTGTTTGTAAACAATTCCGGCAATTCACAATGCACAGGGTGGGTAAGATTGATCCGTGTATTGCGACCGGCCTGCCCCTGGCAGGTCAATATAAAAAAAGGTTTATCAGCCCACGAACTCAGGTCATGAATAGCTTCCGCTACCAGTTGATTGCCATCATCGGGCAAATTTGACAATACAATGGTCTGGTGCTTTTCTTCTGCGCAGGCATAAACGATCTCCGACAATTTCCCCACAATCCTTGGGGCGGAATTCAAATTCCTGTTGACGGTTGGTACTTCTGTGTTTAACATAATTTAAATGGTTAAATGTCAAAAAAAATGATTCGGCCAAGGTTCAGAAAGAATATATAACCACTGCAATAGAGGGCATGAAAACATCATGCCTATACTAATGCACAGATACGGGTTATTGAGGTGAAAGAAATTATTTCCGCACAGAAATAAATGAAACAGTAGATGTATGTCCAGGCTTAGGGTAGAAACATTCCGGAGGCTTGCAATAAAATTAGACACTTTAATCGGTTTCTGATCAGAATATCAAGTGTTTACTTACAGATAATAAAAAGATAAAGTTAAAATGGAAATTTTGCGATGTGCTGTGCTTGGGAATGGGGGCTAATTTAACTGAACAATACCTCTTATGATGTATCCTTCAACGGCTGGTCCCGTTTCTTCTCCGGATCGGCATCTACTTTCTTGCCTTTTAAATCAGGAAGAGTAACTTTTTCTTCTTTATTCCTTTCTTCGCCAGGAGTTTTATCAATATCCTGCTTATGGATATTATCCGGCTTTGAATGCTTAACGCTTTTCATTTTTATTTTATTTAATAAAAAGAAGATGTGATAATTAACTGATCTCGACCCGTTGGCCACTGTCCATGGCTTTATAAATAGCCATTAATATCTTTAAATCCCGCCTGCCCATTTCGCCTGGTACGGGTGTAGCTCTTTTATCCTTGATCGCCATAGCGAAATCATCCATTTGCCCCGCTTGTTGTGTTACGCCGGGAAGATCAATCTTTCCTTCGCTTGTTTTACCAGTGATCCCTCTATAGGAATAAGCAGGAGAGAGTTCAAACCAGCCTTTTTCCGCATCTACATGCAGCAAGTTCATGTCTTCCGCATAGCTTGACTCACATGCTGCTATCGTTCCATCTGGAAATTCCATTTCCCAGCTCAGTGACTGTTCAATATCCCTGAACATCTCTGGTTTAGTCTTCGGGCCTTCTTTTGCCTTTACGGCAATAGGATCCATTCCTGATACATAACACGCTCCCTGCACACAGTAAATACCAACATCCATCAGGGGGCCGCCACCAGCAAGAGCTTTGTTTAACCGCCATCCTTCCACTTTGCTCATGCCGTCTTTTGCAATAATCTTTTTAACTTTTCCAACTACCTTGTCCTTTGATAAGCGGATCATCTCCTGTGTATGCGGTTCAAAATGGAGGCGATAGCCTATAGACAGCATCACGCCTGTTTTTTTGCAGGCATCAATCATCCTGTCGCATTCTTCCACATTGATGGCCATAGGCTTTTCGCAGATCACATGCTTACCCGCCGCGGCAGCTTTTATTACATATTCTGCATGAAGGGCGTTAGGTAATACCACGTAGATAATATCTATGGCCGGATTATCTTTTATAGAAGCAAAGTTTTCATAGTTGTAAATATTTCCATCAGGTATATCGTATTTGCTTTTCCAGTCTTTTGCTTTTTCTGGCGTACCAGTTACAATGCCAGCTAAAAAGCAATGTTCTGTTTCCTGTAAGGCTGGAGCCAGTTGCCCCCCGCTGTATTTTCCAAGGCCTACCAGGGCAATGCCCAGTTTACCTGCCGTTCTCTTTGTATTCATAACCTCTCTTTTTTTGTCCTGTCGGGCATTGGCATAACTGCCAAACAGCATGCTTCCCAAGGCAACAGCAGACACTTTATTGATAAATTTTCTTCGTGTATGGCTTTTACTGTTGTCGGGTAGCATATAAATTGTTTGACATCATGCATCAAAATTTCGGCCAACGCCCCTGCTATGTTTTGGCATTGATACAGAGGGTACAGAAAATAAGTGAGGAAAAACAGGCTGATACTAAGGTGACATGTGGAGATCAGTCATCACAATTGACTGTGCCTGTGTTAACTAATGATCATCTACCCGGAAAGATATTTTGCAGATCACGCCATAGCTGGCAAGTTGCCCATCTTTTACATGGGCTTTAAAGTCTTTTACAAACACCGAATCAATATTATGGATCGTTTTTGAAACCTCGGCTACAGCATTCCGAATGGCATCATCAAAGCTTTTCTCTGAAGAAGCGATTACTTCAATGACTTTTACAATTGGCATAACAATATTATTTATAGGTTAAGTAATTACGTTTTCTTCTTATTTTTTGAATTGATTGCGATCATCAGCCCCACAAAAACAAAAAGCCCTGCTACAATAAATATCAATGGAAAAATGCCCATAGATCCTTTTTGATCAAATAGCAAGAATAGTGCTGAATGTTTTTGAATCCCTTTGGCGAAAGATTTGGTATATATAATTATTATCTAACCATTAAAAATTATCTCTATGCCCAGGTATTCAAAAAAAGCAGGTGAAAAAGTAGAAAAGGCAATGCATGAAAAGAAGAAAGGAACGCTGAAGAGCGGACGAAGCGGTAAAAAAGTAACCAGCCGCAAACAAGCTATCGCCATCGGTTTATCGGAAGCCCGTAAGGAAGGTGCAAAAGTTCCCAAGAAGAAGACAGCGAAGAAGAAAAGTAGCCCCCGGAAAAAGGCAGCAAGTAAAAAGAAAGCCGGGAGAAAAAAAAGAACCACCTGATAAATTAAGCGGGTAAAGTGTATCGTAAAATAAGATACTTATGCAGGGAACAAAAAATCGGTTGCCTGCATTTTTATTTCCCCGCTTTTGTCCAAGACATCCGAAAGGGGGAAATCCCTTCTCCCAAGTCAGGAAAGAAATATACACTTCTATTATCTGTAAAATCAGAATAATTACAATGGGTCAATCACCTAATTGTACCCGCGGCAGCTTGGCATGAATCTTACACCTGATCATTATTCCTCATTACAAATTTTAATTATGAAAAAGACATTCTTATTTATCGGTTTCAGTTCCCTGGCAATGATCGCTTGCAATAACGCGGGGAAAGATTCTGTGGAGCAAGCCGATTCTGCCAACAGAGAAGCACGAAAGGATACAATGGCCACAGCGCCAGTGCCCGATGCCAACACCAGCGCTTTTTTGGTAGATGCTACCAATGGCGGTATGGCCGAAGTGCAATTGAGCCGGATCGCGGTTGAAAGATCAACCAATGCAGCCGTAAAAGACTTCGCCAACCTGATGATAAATGACCATACCAGCGCAAACGACCAGGTGATGGCATTGGCGGCGAAAAAGAATGTGACCCTTCCTTCTGATGTATCTGATGAAAACAGGAAAAAATCAGATGATCTCATGAAAAAATCGGGAAAAGACTTTGATAAAGAATATGTTGATATAATGGTAAAAGACCATGAAGCTGCCGTAAACCTGTTTGAAAGAGCTTCTACTAACGTAAGTGATACAGAAGTGGTTTCTTTCATAAATAGTATCCTGCCTAAATTGAAAAACCACCTGGAATCTGTTAAAGCTTTAAAGAAGACCCTTAAATAAAAGACCCTGATTGCTGAATTAAAGGCCGGAAAGCCACCTCCTCAACACCTCATTGGCATAATACACTTGTATCCATTGCATGTAGTGGCTCAACCCTAAAGTGCCGGTAGTTTCAATCCTTTCATTCTCCTGTTTCTTCATTAGGCGCGTCCACAGGTTTGGATTGAGGTGACCCTTTTTGCCGCAGGAATACAGATAGGATCACAATAGCAAAAACAGAAAGAAATTCACTCTGCCAGTTTTGAAAAGATTCAAACCAGAAACGAGATTGAGTGATATACCGTCCAAGGCTTTCAGCCGGCAGGCCCTTTATTCCAAGTTGCTCGTTTTCATCTTTAAAACTGCCATATAAGTGAATTATAAATGAAAGAACAAATAATATGAGAAGAGCGATCGTGAGGGAATGCTTGTATATCCTTAGTATCCATCCGCCTTTCCTGACAGGCCAGGGTGCGCCAGGGCGGCCAGGTGATGGCTCACGATCCACTTCATTTTCACCTTCACCCTCACATTTTTTTGATTCAGAAGATCCTTTTTGCCTAAGGGAGATTGTTAACACAACAAATAGAGCCATCTGAAGGAATTCACTTTCCCAGTTTTCAAATGTTGCCTGCAAAAAATGGCCTGACCGGAGGTATTGACCCATATCTGCTGCGGCCTGTCCCTCTTCTTCACGTTCTTTATTGTACTCCTTGAAACCGGTTAAAAATTGCCCGGTAAGTGCCAGCATAAATAAAATGATAAAGGCTAAAGAGAGACCATTGTTCTTAATCCATTTCATTGTATTAAAAATTACTATTCATCTTACTCAATCACCTTATCCGAACTGCTGCATCCTGGTGGCATGCCATTTGTATTTTTATTTGTACTCTTTTTTGTTATCCCTAAAACCCACAATTATGCCAACCACAAAAACAAGCAGCAGCAAAGCTGTAAAGAAGTCATCTGCGCCTGGAAGGGCTGCAGGCAATACTCAACTGGAGAAGTTCTTTACTGATGAATTAAAGGATATCTATTGGGCCGAAAAACATCTTACCAAAGCATTGCCGAAAATGCAGAAAGCCGCTACCACGGAAGAATTGCAAAGTGCTATTGGGGAACATATTACCCAAACCGAAGAACATGTTGCAAGACTAGAGCATGTGTTTGAAATACTAGGTGAAAAAGCCCAGGCAAAAAAATGCGATGCAATGGAGGGGCTGGTAAAAGAAGGCGAGACGGTGATAGAAGAAACACAGGAAGGAAGTATGACCCGCGATGTGGGTATTATTATTTCAGCGCAAAAAGTAGAACATTATGAAATTGCTTCCTATGGTAGTCTTGTGCAATTGGCCGCAACAATAGGCCATGAAGATATAGCCCAGATATTACAGGAAACCCTTGATGAAGAAAAACAAACAGATGAAGGGCTTACTGCAATAGCAGAGAGTGATATCAACTGGGAAGCTGAACTGGAAGATGGAAGGAGGAAGTAAAGGAATGACTGATCGCAGGATCATCAGCCAGTAATAGGCTGGCTGATGATCTTTTATTACTATAAACATTATGAAAACAGCTATTTCATCAAAACGGTTAAAAACAGCCCGGCTTTTTGCCAGGATATCTACTTATGTTACCAGAAAAGCCGGGAGCCCCGTTGTTTCTATCATAGCTTTTCTGCTGGTATTGTTATGGGCGCTGACCGGTCCTCTTTTCCGGTTTTCCAATACCTGGCAGTTGGTAATAAATACCGGCACTACCATCATCACCTTCCTGATGGTCTTCATTATACAGCAATCACAAAATAAAGACACTGCTGCAATCCATCTTAAACTAAATGAATTGATCGCCAGCCATGAAAAAGCCAGTAACCGGCTGGTGGATATAGAGGACCTTACAGAAGAAGAACTGATTATTCTTAAGAAATATTATGTAGAGCTTTCAGGTAAAGCAGAAAAGGAGAAAGATCTGTACTCATCTCATTCCATGGATGAAGCAGAAATAAATCATCAGACCAAATATGAAAGACGCAAAAAAGCAAGAATGATCCAGTCATGATTAAACTGCTTTAGAAAACACAAAAACCTTTTGCCAAATGAAATCACTACAAAAATCCATCAAGAACCATGGTATACAAAGCCTGGTCGTGTACAAGAAAGAAAAAGAATTATCTGTAAAGGTCAAAAAATCTGACCCTTCTATCTATTATCCTAAAGTGATCATGCCAGAACAGCCGTTCCGCTATATCAAAACAAAAAAATATGAATGCTGGTAACAACTTTACTTATCATCTGTCATGAACAATCGCATGCTTCATAATATCAAGTGCTTAATAATTATGCCAGTTGTATTACGGGGTAAGATTCAGCTACTGGTCGGTAAAATGAGTTCATTTGGAAACAGTAAAGAGGGCAGCATTTTCCGGCAACCGATCCTCCTTCTTTATACAAGTCTATAATTCTTACTGATTTATCGTTAATTTTTTCCCGGAAGCTTCATTTCTAGGTCAAATGCATTAGTTTTATGCCCTCTTAAGTCCGCCCTTTTTAAATTCCCCCAATATTTTGTTGAATCCTGTATTCGCGTTAGCGCGGAATACTGCTATTGTTACCCCCTGTCCGGATGGGGTAACCAGAGAAAAACGCCATGCCGGATGCAATTACCACATGGTTGCGGGCAGATCGATGTGTCTGTGCCGACCGGTTTTAATTTGTCATATGAGATCGTTTGTTGTTTTATGCGCTGATTAAAATGACCAGCGGAATTATTATATAGACTGGAATGAAAAGGATCACTGTTTTATTGGTTGATGACCATCGCCTGATGATGGAAGCCTGGGCAATTGTATTGGGGCAAAACAAGCAATTCAAAGTAGTAGGGCAGGCCGCTGATTTTGCACAGGCTATTGAATTGGTAGAAACGCACCACCCTGATATCGTGTTGACGGATATCAATATGTCGCCCCAGGACGGTTTTGTGCTTACAGAAAAGATACTGGAGATATCACCGGAGTCGGGGGTTATTGGAGTATCGATGCACAATATCCCCCTCTATGCCAAAAAGATGTTGCGTATAGGAGGGAAGGGATATGTTACAAAGAACTCTTCCAAGGATGAACTTGTAACTGCCATCCTGGAAGTATATGAAGGGAATATTTATATCTGCAAAGAGATCAAAGACATTCTGGCTAATGATCAGCTTGATGATAATAATGAAATGATGAAATTATATTCCCTCACGGAAAAAGAACTCGATATCATCGCTTGTGTTAAACAGGGAATGTCTTCCCGGGAAATAGCTGAGTTGAAAGATGTGACGTTGAAGACGGTGGAAGTGCACCGGTATAATATTCTTAAAAAATTGGGATTGCCGAATACGGCTGCGTTGGTGAGCTATATCCAATCCAAAGGCTTATAACACGAATGGTCCGAATGAAACGCGAATGACGCTAATAAAATAAAAGCCACCCGCTGCAGATGGGTGGCTTTTATTAAAGACGTCTTTTGAGAATTTAATGGGTTGTAAGAGATCTGTCTTGCTGAATGAGTTTGAATTCAACTCTGCGGTTCATCCATCTTCCATCAGGATTGTCCTGACCAGCGATCATTTCAGCTTCGAGCGGGCAACATTCACCCAGGGCAGTTCCGCCAAGCCGCGTCCGGCTTATGCCTTGTGCCGTCAGGTAATTGATAACCGCATTCACACGCTCCTGTGCCAACCTGAGATTGTAAGTGGCACTTCCTTTACTGTCAGTGTATCCATTCATTTCCACACGCATGGTAATATCCTGTTTCATCAGCTCGGCAAGCCTGTCGAGGTTTCTGAAGTATTCTTCATCAACAACAGACTGATCGAATGAAAAACGTACAACAGGCTGGAAGATTCCGGTTGGCGGTTTACTCCGTCCAACCCTGCCTGAATTATAAGCTGCTGTTCTTACCGGTCCATTTTCTGCAACCAGTTGATCATTGGCGCCATTGATAACAGGTATTGACGTGTTGTCTGTCAATCCAAGTATCCTGAATTCCACCCTGCGGTTCAGACTGCGTCCTTCAGGACTATCAAGGCCGTCAACGATTTCGGGAACGGCGGGAAAAGATTCACCATATGACTTACCGATCAGCCGGTCAGCGCTGATCCCTTTGCTGCGCAGGTAATCGATACATGCATCCACCCGGCGCTGCGCCAACCGCAGGTTATACTCTTCGGTACCGAAGGCATCTGTGTGGCCGCCAACTTCTACTACTAATGATGGGTTCTTTTCCATTATACTAACTAATGCATCTAAATTGGGATAATATTTCTTTTCTAAAAAAGATTTGTCAAATGCAAATCTGGCGATTATTGTCGGATTGTTCGTCGGTCCTTTGTCAGGATCAAACACCTCGCCTGGTGGTTTCTTGGGTGCCCCTTTGCCCTTATCCGGCTCAAAGATCTCATCTGTCTTTGCCAGATCAGGTGGGCGTCCCACATCAGGGTCAAATATTTCATTGGAAGAAAGGCTTAGATCACTATTCCGGATACTGTCGCGGCCTGTTAGGATTGTAACAATATAGCTGCTGGTATCCGTCTTATATTCTTGCTTCTGCGCTACCATATCGTAACGGGAAGTACTTCTTAATTCGAACTGGTAAGAACCTGTACTGTCTGTTTCCCTTACAAGGATGATATTGCCATCCTTCTTCGGGTCTTTTACATATAATGATACGCCAGGTAATGGCTCTCCGGTCTTTTCATCCACAACCTTACCGGATATATATTGAATATTATCCTGCACCACGGCAAACAGATCGAGACAGCAATCCGATTCCCGGTCGGAACTCAGCCAGCCGGTACTCCAGAGATTATCTTCATCCGTGCCAACATAATACTGGTCGTCCTTTGTTGAATTGACCGGGCTACCTGGATTAACAGGATGTTCCCAACGGACGGTTTCGATATCGCCTTTAGAAGAATAAATATCAAACCCGCCCATGCCAACATGACCATTGCTGGAAAAAACCAGGCTCTTGCTGCCGGAATGGTACCAGGGTGAAGCTTCGTCATTCGGCGTATTGATAAAAATACCCATGTTCTGAACAGAAGCCGGTTCCCGGTCTGCATTCAGTTTTGCAAACCAGATATCATATTTACCAAAACCTCCGTCTCTGTCGGAAGAGAACAAAAGATATTTTCCATCAGGAGTGATGAATGGCTGCGTGCTGTTGGAGCCATCCAGGTTTACCGGGGCTGACAATTTCACCGGCGCCGCCCAGTTGCCATCCGGATTTTTCCTGGCACTATAAATAGCAGCAGTGATATTGCCGTTTTCTTTCTTCCAGCGTGTGAAGAATAACTGTTGTCCATCTTGTGTAATAGAGGGGAGGCCATTATTATAGCCAGGCTCCTCCGGTATATTCACCAGTTTGGCCGCTTCACGGATATTGCTACTGTCTGCTGCGCTGAAAAGCCTTGCAGAGTAAGCAGGATATCCGTTATACATCTTGCTGCTGTCGGTAAACATGGCCGTAAAAAAAACATCATGTGCTGCTGATGTGGCCAGTGCATATGCAGATGTATTAGCAGCATTGGGTTTCCGGGTTACAGTGAACAGGTGTTTATCGCTTTCCTGCTGTGTGCGGATATAGCGGAGATTGGCCAATTCCCTGTCAGCCGCCTGGGTCCATTCATCTTTTACAGAACGGGAGTCGCGAAACTCAGTAATTACTTTTATCGCTTCATCATATTTCTGGTTGGCACGAAGTGTTACACCATACCAGTATTGACTGGCAGGGTAGGAGCCTAATGAATAAGATGTTGCTTCTTTATACCATTTTTCTGCCTGTTTAAAATCATTATGTAAACGATAGCTTTCTGCAAGACGGTATACGGCACCCTGGCGGGCTACCGTGCCTTCCATATTCTGTTTCCCTTTTTTCCTTACTGCAAAGGGGCTTGAAGAGACCCTGTTAGACTCTTTTTCACCCGCGAGGTACTTTTCATAATACTGCGCTGCTTCATAATAATTCTTCTCATTGAATAATTTTTCCGCCTCTTCAAATAAAGCCGGTTCATTGCTTTGCGCCTGTACAGTGCCCATACCCAGCAAAAAGCAGGATATAAAAGCGCCAGCAACCCTTTTCAGGGATGCAACTGGTATGGCTGGCCGATGGCTGAAATAGGTACCCATAGTCTTCCTCTTTTAAAAACGTGGACAGTAGAATGGTTTGGTTTTGATCTCAGTATTTCCTCCCCATCCTACATAAGAAAGTGAAACCTCAATACTGCTTCTGCTGATCGATCCTGCGGTTTTGGATGATGCATTCACATCATAACTCATACCTACAGTGAATCCTTTATGATAGAATCCCACAAAGGGAGCTAAAGCATCGTCGATCCGGAGGTTGGCGCCAAACATCAGGTCGGTATTAGCACCGCCATACAATTGTGCATAAGCGCCGATCATTTTTTCCTGGGCATTTCCCTGGCGCATATACAGGAGGTTCGGAACAATATCAAACATGTCCGACACAAATATTCTTGCACCTGCATGTACGCTGTACCTGATCGGTAATCTTCCTTTTTCACCACCACTGATAAAAGGATCAGTAGGGCGGGTGAGGTGGAATGCAGCAATGCCGCCAAACAGGTTCATTTTTTTGCCTGCCGTGCCATCATAATAAGAAATACCTGCGCCTGCGTCGAATGCAGTAACAGAAGGCTTATAAAAGTTTTCCGAAGTAATGGACGAAGGATTATAACCAAGGCCTGCTACCCATTGATCACCGAATTGAAGTTTGCTGACATTGAAACGGCGATTGATCAAACCACCCTGTATGGCCATCACCACCTGGTGATCGCCAAACCTGACACCTGTGTAAGCGAAATTGAGATACCCATTGGTATAATTATATGCACCATCTGAAGAAGACTGATGCATCACGTTAAGTCCGAGATTCAGGTTTTTACTGGTAGGAGCTTCTGCTGATATTCCTTGCGTGGTCAATGTATTGCTATATTGGCTTCTCCATACTGCCGATACTCTGTAATCGCCTTCAATGGCACCGGTCAATGCAGGATTCAGGAACATCGGTTGAATAAAATATTGCGAAAAATGCGGGTCAACCTGGGCTTTTATCGCCCCACCCGAACCGATCACGGCCAGCAGCAGGGCCGTAACAGTTTTCAGCAATTGATTCTTATTCATTCGAATGGTTTTTATAGGTCTGATGATATTGGGTTAATGTTATTGTCGCTATCTTATAAGGTTTACTGTACCTCTCTTTGTAATAACTGTATTGTCGATAAAGGTGACTTTCACACCAAAAGGATACACGCCAACCGGCTGTTGCTTTCCTTTGAATATTCCATCCCATCCCTTATCCTTGTCTTTTGTTTCGTATACCAATTCGCCCCACTGGTTGAACACACGCAGTTCTACTGACTTAATGGAGGAACCATATACTTTGAACACATCGTTTTTGCCATCATTGTTTGGCGTAAAGGCATTCGGGATATAGAAGTCCTTATCGCTTGGTTCCAGCGCTACTGTAAGACTGGTTGTATCCAAACATCCATCAACAGAGCGGCCTATCACAGTAAATGTTTGCGAGCTGTCTTTGATGATAAACGACTGGCTCAAGGCTGTCTGGGCCTGGAATACGGATGCCGGTTTCCAGCCAATCACTGAATATGCACTATTTGCACCAGTGGTAAGCGTCAGGGTAGTGCCCGGCATGATGGGGTTGGCATTTGCCGTAAGCGTTACATCAAAATCCCTTACCTGTACCTGCACCGAAGCTGTAGCCACACAACCCGCAGCGTTTGTTGCCACTGCTGTATAAGTAGTGGTTGCTTGCGGATATACAATAACGCTATTGCCGCCACTCATATTTTGCCAGGTGATAGTATTGCCGGGTGAAGAGGCGGTAAGTGTTACTGCTTCACCTTTACACACCAGTGATGCACCTGATACCGTAATAACCGGTTGGCTATTGATGGTTACTACCACAGGTTTTGCGTCTGTAACGCAACCACCGGTTGCAGAGATACCGCGGATATAATAAGTGCCGCTTACTGATATTGCAGATGTATTGCTCAATGGAGTAGTGCAGGCTGCGTCTGTATAATACTGGAAGCTCAGACCCGATGTGCTGCCTGCAGTTACTGCGCTTGTGGTGATATCGACAGTACCAGGCAAACAAACAGGTGCTGGATCGTTTACTACCAATACCGGCATTGGCAGAATACTGATGGAGGCATTAGTAGTATTGCTGCAAAGGCCGTTATTAAAGCTATAAATAACAGTATAAGTGCCCGGCGTGCTGTTGCTGATATCGATAGCCCCGGTGGTTGCGTTGATGGACAGGCCTGCAGGACTGCTGGTATAAACACCACCACCTAAGCCGGTTTGCGTAACAGTACCTGTGCCACCTGCATTCACACAGAACGGAGAGCTGCTATAATCAATCGTAGCAGTAGGCTGCAGATTGATCACTACGTTCACCGCTTCTATGCCAGTAACACATCCTGAAGGTGCAACACCTTGTATATAATAAGTGCCGCTCGTACTGATCGATTCAGGTTTGGATAAAGTTACAAGGCCAGCCGGATCTATATAATAGTTATAAGCAAGACCTGGTGTGCTGCCTGCTGTGATAGTCGGAGCAGTGATGTTTACCGTACCTGGTGCACAAACTGCTGCAGGATCAGTGATCATCAGCACAGGCAGAGGATCAATGCGCAGCGTTGCAGTAGCTGTATTGCTGCAGGTGCCATTAGTGAAGCTGTATGTAACCGTATATGTTCCTGGTGTGCTGCCAACAATATTGACTTCACCGGTTGATGGGTTAATGGACAAACCTGGTGTTGAACTGTATGTTCCGCCGCCCTGGCCGGTATGTGTAACCGTAGCTGCTGCTGTTTGTGCTGCGCAATAGGGTGAACCGGTATATGCGATTGTTGCAACAGGTTGGGGGTTGACAGTTACTGTAACTGGCCGGATCGTCGTTTTACATCCGGTTGCTGTTGTTCCCTGTATATAATAAGTACCGCTTGCAGTTACCACATCCGGGTTGGAGAGAGCAGTAGCGCCCGCAGCATCAGTGAAATAAGCGAAACTTAATCCTGGCGTGCTTCCCGCAGTTATAGCGGCGGCAGTGAGGTTAATTGTAGCCGGCACACAAACAGGAGCAGGATCAGTGATCGTTAACACCGGTTGTGGCGCTATTGTCAATGTAGTTGTTGCAGTATTGGTGCAGGATCCATTGCTGAATGTATATGTAACAGTATATGTACCAGGTGTGCTTGCAGAAAGATTTACTTCACCTGTGGCAGGGTCAATTGTTAATCCGGAAGTAGAGCTATAGCTTCCACCGCCCTGACCGGTTTGTGTAACAGTTGCGTTGCCGCCCGATGTGCAGAACGGAGATCCCGCATAAGAGATACTGGCCACCGGTAATGGATTAATTGTTACCGTTACTGGTTCGACAGGTGTTTTACATCCTGAAGCTGCAGTGCCCTGGATATAATAAGTGCCACTGCTCGTAATGGCAGATGGATTGCTCAATGTTATTGTTCCGGCAGCATCAGTGAAATAAGTAAAGCTTAATCCTGGTGTACTGCCTGCAGTTATAGCACCGGCGGTAAGATCAATACTGGCTGGTGCACAAACCGCAGCAGGGTTATTGATCACCAGTACGGGGTTGGCTACAATTGTTACAACAGCAGTGGTGGTATTGTTGCAGGATCCGTTGCTGAAACTATATGTTACCGTATATGTTCCCGGTGTGCTGGTTGCTATATTGATAATGCCTGTAGTAGGATTGATCGCCAGACCTGCAGTAGAACTGTATGTGCCGCCGCCCTGACCTGTTTGTGTTACAGTTACGGAAGGTGTAGCTGCCTGGCAATAAGGTGAGCCCGGGTAGCTGATCGTAGCAACCGGCAAAGGATTGATCGTAACGGTTACCGGTAAGATCGCTGTTTTACAGCCTGAAGCAGCAGTGCCCTGGATATAATAGGTTCCGCTTGTGCCTACTGCATTGGGATTTGCCAGCGCCGTGGTGCCACTTGCATCAGTGAAATAAGTAAAGGTCAACCCTGCGGTACTTCCTGTTGTTACCGCAGATGCAGTAAGATCAACAGTAGCGGGTGAACAAACCGGTGCAGGATCATGTGTGATCAATACCGGTGCAGCCACGATCGTGATCGATGTAGTAGTAGAGCTGCTGCAGCTTCCATTGCTGAAAGTGTACGTTACTGTATAAGTGCCCGGGGTGCTGCTGCCCAGGTCAATGGCACCGGTGGCAGGATTAATGCTTAACCCCGCAGTAGAACTATAGGTTCCGCCAGCCTGGCCTGTTTGCGTTACAGAAGTTGTTCCTGTTCCGCAATAAGGTGAGCCTGTATACGAAATGGATGCAGTGGGGACAGGATTCACAACAACAGTTACCGGTTTAATGGATGTAACACAACCACCGGCTGAAGTTCCCTGGATATAATAAGTGCCGCTTGTTCCTATTGCAGACGGATTAGCTAATGGCGTAGTACCTGCTGCATCCGTGAAATATGAAAGTGTAATGCCGCTACTGCTTCCCGCAGTGATAGCTGCTGCAGTGATATCAACTGTTGCAGGCGCACAGGCCGGTGCAGGATCAGTGATTATCAGAGTTGGTGCTGAAGCGATCGTTATAGCTGTGCTTGCAGTGTTGTTGCAGGTACCATTGGAGAAACTGTAAGTAACAGTATAGGTCCCCGGAGTGCTGCTGGCTAGATTAATAGCACCTGTAGTTGGGTTCAGTGAAAGACCTGCCGGCGTTGAACTGTAAGTGCCGCCAGTCTGCCCTGTTTGCGTTACAGCAACTGCTCCTGCGGCACAGAAAGGAGAACCATTGTAAACAATACCTGCTATCGGCAAAGGATTGATTACAACTGCAACAGGTTTAATATCTGTACAACCACCCACGGTTGTTCCTTTAATATAATAAGTACCGCTTACTGAGATCGCAGAAGGATTGGCTAACACAGTTGTACCTGAAGCATCGGTAAAATAAGTGAACGTTAAGCCTGGAGTGCTTCCTGCTGTGATGCCGGGTTGAGTGATATCAACCGTTGCAGGCGAACAAACCGGCGCAGGATTGGTAACAGTGAGTACAGGCAAGCCGGTTTTACCACCAGCATAATTAAATACAGTAGTGTTTTGTGTTCCTACAACCAGTTCTGTAACAGGACAGGCAACACCTGTTTGAGAACAAACACCACCATAATGGATCACGGCCTGCTCTGTAACAGCCGTACTGTTGCCTGTTGGATAGGTGGCAGCGGCAGCGGCCGGAACACGCACAGTTGCAGTGAATACAACAGAATCGCCTACATCCACCCCAACGCCCATCAGGAAATTATAGTTACCGCCGCTGGCGCCTGTATAGCTGGCACCACCCGGATCATGCGTAAAGCTGATAGAACCAGCATCCAGTTGCCACGGTGATGGCAGGTTTATTCTGAAACCATCTGCTATCGTAGTAGGTAATGGCCCCTGGTTAATGATCTTGAATTTATAGGTCGCTACGATATCACCGGTTGTACAATCCATCACACCTGTAGTTGTAGTAGAGCTCATGCTGTACAGGTTGGTGTATTGTGGAATGCCGTTGATGGCTATCTTTTGTCCCTGCTGTTGCGTTGAGTTCACAACAGTACCGCAAAAAGCTGAACCGGCTGAAGCAAAACGGAAACTTCCGCCGCTTGAAAATCCACAGGCTGTTTGCAAACCAAATTTGACCCTGAACCCGGAAGTGGAAGATAATGCTGGTATCTCAGATGCAGGTATGGTAAATACGATACTGTTCGATCCGATTGTCACCTGTGCATCAGCAACAGGAATATAAGATCCACTGCCGGCAGGATATTGCAATTGGAATGTTCCAGGCACATACACAACATCCGGACCCGGCAGGTAAGCCGTTACTGTAAGATCTTTTACACCGGAAGATCCTGTATTGATCGTTTCTATCTCATAAGTCAGCACATCACAAAAATCATGTGCAGGTATGGAAGCCGGCTCTGCAATAATCGAAGTCTGCAAAGCAGGTTGCAGCGGAATCACCGCCAGCTTGATTTCTTTTTTATATGCAGCAGCTCCTACATTGGCCGGATAAGTGCCTGTATTGGCACAATCGTACCAGTAAGCCAGTTGCATGCTGTCTTTGACACAACTTGTATAGCTGGCATTGATACGGTAATAATTACTGCTTTGCCCCAATGTTCCCAATTGATAAATACCAGCACCGGTAGGAGCAATGGTAGATAATACAAAACCTCCAGGACCGCTCAGACGCTGAACACTATTGATGGTGATGCCCGCACCACTTGCTTTGCCCATCCATACCCTTAAAGCCGTAGCGATGGTCGGATTACTGATCTGTATTTCCCAACTGACAGTAGCATCAGTAGCAGTTGGTGTGGCATTGGCTGTGCTGGCAATAATTTCAGGAGCAGTTAAATAAATGCTATCCTTTTCATTGATTGCTGCGTTAGCAAAACCTGTATTGAATCCCGGCGTTGCCACCTGACTCATATAGAAGAGTGCTTCAGAGCGGGGCACGGCTTCACATTCAGGTTTGATAGTCACCATTGCCGTAAGACTGTGACCCTGATCGCCGGCAGGGAAAGTGCCGTTCTGGAACAGGCTGGCAATATCAAATACCAATGGATTGGCAGCAGCATTCACAGGAGTTACTGCAACCGTTTTTGAAGCAGTAGTACCCACGCCGGTTGTGTAAGTATAAGTGACCGATGCAGATACATAGGTATAGTTTGCCGGAACCGTGTAACGGAATTCATCATGAATGCTGATCGGCCGGTATTCATTTATAAAAGGCTTGCTGCCTGCTGCAGTTCCTCCAAGTGATAAGAAATGGTCCATTTCAGTTACCACATTGCCATTACCTACGAGTGAATAAGTTCTTGCTCCGGTAGAGCCTGTTCCATAACCCACCAGGTTAAAGCTGCCTTGTGGACTGTTACCACAGGTAAACTGATGCGCAGGATCCGAAGGATCAGGAACATCGCTCAAATAAAAACTGTTCTTTACCTGCACAGGTACGAATACAGGGCCGGGGTTTCCGGTTACCTTATAATATACATATACGGCCATGGAATCACCATCCAGGTATTCGGCATAACCAGGAGGGAGCGGCGTAATGCTATTGAGCGTACTGATGCTTACATCTACTTTCCGGGTATTGCTGTTGCCACCCAGCACCGGAACATTGTCGCAAATATAAAATGGATCAGTCTCGCCAAACAGGTATATTTCAACCCGGGCATACAGGCTCGTGAGATGACCGGCTCCGGCAGAAAAAGTATCCACCGCATAAGCATACTGGAAGCTTGGGGAAATCATTCCTCCAACAAATCTTCCGTTGAATACAGCCATTACGGTATCTCCAGGCATGGCAAGATCGAATCTTACTTTGGAGGGATCAGGAGTGCCTGCAGCATCCGCCACTCCATTATTATCATTGTCAGCAACACCTAAATTGGTACGTTGAATACTGAATCCGGAAAATTCCATTCCTCCCAATACATCACAGGGAGGCTGAGGGCAGGCCAGCGTAACAGGAGTCACTTCTGAAAACAACCATTCTTCTGCTGCGCAGGTACTGCTGCTTTTCAGATAACCATTGAGAGTAACGGTATTTCCTGTTGAAGGTATGTTACAGTCGAGAGTAAGATTATCAAAAGCAAGTACCGCATTCTGCAATGTGCTTACGGAAAAGCCGGGTGTAATAGTATAGGTAGCAGTGACCGTATTTGTACCTGCATTAAAATTAAAAGAAGAGGGGCTTGCCAGAACTGCTCCTGTAACAGGGTGCTTTAAGCTGAGATCTGCTGCATTGCCGCTAAAATTGATACTATTGGGCAATGTTAATTCAAACCTGAGGGTAGAGGCATTAGCACCTGTGTTAACATATACGCCGGATTGGGCAATTGGAAAATGATATTTAAAAACATAAGACTGATCTGGCACAAGCGTGGCGGGCAGTGAAGCCTGTGGCACCAACTGGGTTTGTAGCGGATTACGCAGCAGGGATGATACCGGGGTTGTCCTTCCACCGCAAGGCGCTTCGTAATCATACCGTAATAGTGTACCTGCTGTAAATAAAGTATTGTTGACCGGTGCTGTTACCGGGCAATTCTTTTCTATATAAGTTATAAAAAGAGTATCTCCCGGATTAATGACCGGTATGTTGAAAAGCACATTGCTGCTGGCGCTGCCAAAACAGGAAGCAGGTGTATTAAAGTTACCTGAAAGGGTGGGAGTCAGAGAAGCCCAAACTCCATTCAGCCCGAATTTATATTGGAAGCCCGAATAAGCCGCTTGCGCAGATACAGTTGTAGTTGCATCAAATGCCTGCAGGGCGGCAGCTGAAGAAGACGAAGTCGAGAAGAGGTTCAGTGAAAGATCATTCAACCTCACACTGCCGGCATTGGTCAGCCGGATGGTTTGTGTATGATTTTCACCGCGGCAGCTCAGGTTTTGCAGATCGGGAATGACCTTGAGCGAAGGCACATAAGAATTGTTCACGGTTGCGCCTGCTGTGGCAACACCCCCTACATTATTGGTAGTACAGGGACTGCCATCGCAGCCAAACCAGGTAGCGAATTTCGATTGGAGGCTACAATTGCTCACCATGGTCACGTTTTCGATCAGTGTGATACTCTGACCTTGTGTGAGCTCACCGCCTGAAAGCGTAAAAGTGGTGACTGTATCAGTCCCCACAATAGTTTTATCTGTGATAAAAGTCCATCCGCCACTAACGGATATCCCTTTTATATACAGGCCGCTGCCGCTGGTGTCTGCCAGATGTATCTTGGATACGGATCCCCATCCATTGTTGGTGATCGTGACCGTCCGTGTATAATTATCACCTGCCGCGCCAAAATAATTGCTGTTGGTGATATTGGTGATGGTAAGAGAGGCGCTTTGTGTATTGAAGCTGTTGCTGGTAACGGACGATGCAGGAAAGCAGGAAGAATTGAATGAATAACTGACCTGGTTATTAACAGATGTTCCTGCGCCTAAGGCAGCACAGGTGGCATAAGCTTCATAACTTATTTCAGTGAAACCCGGTGTAGCAGGAATGGTTTGAACATCGAGAGTGGCAGTATTACCAGAAAAGGAAGTCTCATTTACAGTACCAGTACCGCCTGAAAGGGTAGCCGATCCGCTTACATATACATAACCAACAGGCAGGCTGATATTCAGCGTGCCCTGGGAACATGCAGCCGCCCCTCCCACAATTTTCACCTTGAATACAGCATTGCCGTTGCATACGTTCACCGGGGTGGACGGAGCACCATAATCAGGCTGCAGCGTCTGTGCAACTGAAGGTTTAAGGTTTAATAAAAGGAGGCCCAGCAGCAGAATGGGCAGGAGTCTTTTCATGGTTCGGTAGAGTTAGGTAATGGTGTCAGTGGGATCAGCGGGATAGGGGTATCCTGCTCATACCAAGATGCCTTAAATACTACCAGCTTTTAGGGTGATCATTTGCCGGATTTACCGGGGATGGCGTTGAGAAACAGTGGCGCCTGAGGAGGCGATATGACGGGATAGGCAGTGTAGTTTTGTATCATGTTTTTCTGGATTTTGGATAATGGATTGCTCGAAGCAACTAACTAATTATTAAAATAAATCAATTGCACAGTATTAAACAACAGTTAAAGCCTGATTATTGCGTATTCGGCCTTTATCGTAGAAAAAACTACATGGAAATACTCATTTCAAGAGGTACAAACTCTTAAAAACCTGCTTTTTTACCCCAATCTATGAGGATATTAAATCGTATGTTTCCTGATGATTTGTACGCGTTTAGTGCAGATTTTACCAGTTTTTATGCCTGGAAGCCGAAATGGATAAAACAGCTTACAGGCAAGCGTTTCAGGCGATGGTAACTGGTATTTATACGCGTTGCCCGAAACAGCATAATACCCGATAAATACCCCTGGGTTGTTCTTACGATAAGAGTATTTACCAGTAGATAATGAAAATACACTATAGTGATATCGTATTACTACGCTAAGCAATGGATCAAAAAAAGGTTTTCCACATATTTTTCACATGGAACATCTCTATTCGCTGAAACCTTTAACTGGTAAGGGTTTCAGCCTTATCAGCTGAAAATGAAAAAATTATTCCACAGGTTTTCCAGCGACTTGGGTGGAATTGAAGCGAAAAAAATTCTGACGGAAGGCCTTCGGATTTATACTTTTTTTCTTCAAAAAAACCCGGTTGAAATAAGCCAGGTTCTCAAACCCGCAGCTGTAAGCAATGGCCCCGACGGGTTGATCAGATCCTGTAAGCAAGGCGCAGGCCCGGCTGATCCGGACATCATTTACGTAGTCTGAAAAGGTTTTTCCCGTAGCCCGCCGGAAGAATTTACAGAAAGCAGCTTCAGAAAGATTGACCAGCCCGGCCACTTCATCCAGGCCGATCTTCCGGTCTATATTCCGCTGCACATAACGGCAAACCTTATTGATCCGGGTCTCATTCTCTCCACCAGTAACGGGTATAAAATTTTGAGAAGCAAGAATTAATGGTTGTTGTTGAGATAACTGCTCCAATATAGATAGGAGTTGAACAATCTTCTCCGGGCCAGGCAGGGCCGGCAAGCGGCAGAGTGCTTTCCAAAGTGCAGGTTTCCCGGGAAAATAAAGCCCCCTCGCTGAAAGATCAAGCAGCTCCGCCAGTTTTTTAAACTCCGGCAAGCTCAGAAAAGCATTAATAAAAGCCGTAGGAAATTGGATCACTATCGCTGAACAATCCTTTTCCATCGGGTCGCTCACCCAGGTATGCGGCATGGAAGGCCCGATGAGCACCAGGTCGCCTGGCCCAAAGTTCTCATGACTATCACCCACCAGCCTTTTCCCACTGCCTTCAATGATCAGGGTCAGCTCATACTCGGGATGGTAATGCCATTTAAACTCAAACAAGGGCACATCCAGCTGGTAAGCCAGGAAGGACTGATTCCCTTTTTTACTGCCAATATCTTCGTAGAAAGGCTTCATACATACTTTTACAAACTCAAATTTCGATAAAATATTTAAAAATTGTCAATATAGTATCGGTTATTTATAGTTCTGTACGCTTTTACGAGATAATTGCTGGGTAGGTTTGTTTAAAATTATTTGCTATGCCAGTTTTGAACGACTCAATCCTCCGGGACCTTAATTCTCCCTATATATTTACTCCTGAACAAATCCGCTTCTATCAAACCAATCGGTTTATTAAACTTAAACATGTGCTGGAGCCTGAAACCCTCCATTTTTTTAATGAGGCCATTACTGAGCGGGTGGCTAAAATGAATACTACTACCACCAACCTGAAAGAGCGCGATACTTATGGAAAGGCTTTTTTACAATTGTTCAATCTCTGGAGAGAGGACGAATTGGTGAAAACCCTGGTATTCAGCAAAAAGTTGGCTAATATAGCTGCCGCGCTCATGCAGGTGAAAGGCGTCAGGCTGTATCATGACCAGGCGCTTTTCAAGGAAAGCGGAGGAGGGATTACCCCCTGGCATGCCGACCAGTATTACTGGCCCCTGGAAACAGACAAAACTGTTACAGCCTGGATTCCCTTACAAGAAACGCCACTCGAAATGGGCCCCCTGGAATTCAGTGCCGGCAGTCACCAGATAGTCGAAGGCCGGGAACTTGCCATTGGTGATGAAAGCGAGACCATAATACAACAAAAACTTCGTGTCACTGATTTCAAACATGTGATCGAAGCTTTTGATATCGGGGAAGTGAGCTATCATTCAGGCTGGGTTTTCCATAGAGCTGGCGCTAATACGACCGGCAGCATGAGAAAAGTGATGACCATTATATATATGGACAGGGATATGCGGCTGAAGAAACCGGAAAATTCCAACCAGATCCATGACTGGGAAACCTGGTGCCCGGGTGCCGTTCCTGGCGAAGTGATCAATTCTCCGATCAATCCGGTATTAAGTTAAGCTGGAGCTTTTATCTAAAGTAAAATTTTAATAAGCTAAATTTAATGTTTACATTTTATTTTATTAATCAATTAAATAGAGTGTTTATTTAAATAATCATGTCAGATAAAAATATTCATTTCAGATCCATTATTGTCTGGATTTTCTCTTGTTTAATTACTCCTTCCATGCATGCTCAAACCGCTGATCCATTCCGGATTCATCAACGCATTCCTGAGAAAATGCAATTGCTTCCCTTTGGAAGTATCCGGCCTGAGGGCTGGCTCAAAGCGCAATTGCAGCAGGACTTAAACGGATTTTTAGGCCACCTGGATAGTCTTGCACCAGACCTGATACTGAAAGACGATATCTATGGCAAGGATAGGCTTACCAGGAAAGTAAAATCAAAAGAGCTGGGAGCTTTGGGTGAAGGGGGCGACTGGCAGGTGCAATTCCTTTGGTGGAACAGCGAAACCCAGGGCAACTGGTGGGACGGGTATATCAGAAGCGCCATTCTTACCCAAGACCCCTATCACCTTAAACGGGTAAAGACGCATATAGACCGGATACTCGCTACCCAGGACGCAGATGGTTATCTCGGCATTTATGATAAAGAACTCCGGTATAAATTTGACAATGAAAACGGGGAACTCTGGTCTAAAGCGACCCTGCTCAGGGGATTGCTTGCCTGGTACGAATATTCGCGCGACCCGGCTGTACTTAAAGCAGTGGAAAGAGCTGTCAAAAATGTAATGGATAATTATCCCATCAACCGTTCGCATCCTTTTTATTCTATAAAACCGAATGTCGGAGGCCTTTCTCATGGATTGGCATTCACCGACGTTTTGGAGTCGCTTTACCGGATCAATGGAAATAAGTCGCTCTTAGAGTATGCTCTGTTTTGTTATAAAGATTTCTCTAATCAGACCCTTAATGAAGATGCTCAATACAGCAAACTCCTGCAAAAAGACCTGCCATTGAAAGGGCATGGTGTGCATACATACGAGCATCTCCGCTCATTAGCTGCAGCCTGCTATGCTTCCGGGAGCCCTGAACTGGCAAAAGCCATGGATAATTTTCTATACAAGATCAGCCAAACGACCACGGCTACCGGCGGACCCGTAGGGGATGAATGGATAGGAGGCGGCAAAGCCGATGCTACCAACCGGGGTTATGAGTATTGTTCTCTGCACGAATTAATGCATAGTTATACCGAACTCTATCTAAAATCAGGGCAAAACTCCTTTGCTGATAAAGCAGAACGTCTTTTTCTCAACGCAGCCCAGGGAGCCCGCCACCCTGAAAAAAGCTGCATCGCCTACCTAAAAACGGATAATTCCTACTTCATGACAGGAGGTTTGAACGGTGATACTTCAGTGAAAACGCAGACCCGCTATAAATATTCACCGGTCCACCAGGATGCCGCTGTTTGTTGTGTTCCCAATGCCGGCAGGATCACTCCTTATTATATACAGAACATGTGGCTGAAAGAAAAAGATGCATTGGTAGCAACCCTGTTTGGCCCCAATGAACTAAAAACTACAATAAATGGCAAGCCCGTTTCCATCCGGGAAGAAACAAGCTTTCCCAATAATCAAACCATCCGGTTTATTGTAAACGGAGCAGATGCCAATTTCACTTTAAAGATCAGAAAACCCGCCTGGGCAAAAGCCGTAACGGTTGATCAGCCAGCCGTGCAGACTGATGACTTTATCATTATCCGTAAAAAATGGAAGGGGCAACAAGTAATAACAATTGAGTTCAAGAGCGAACTTGAAACAGAAAAAGACCTTAACGGCGAATATTTTTTTACTTATGGCCCGTTGGTGCTGGCACATCCGCTGGCAGGTATCAGCAAACAAACAAAGACCTTCCCTTTACCGGGATATGCGGATCTTGCTTATCAGCCGGAAAACCTGGTGATCTACCGTTATCAACCCGGCCAACCGGTTCAATCCACTACTCAACCCGGTCAATTCACTGTTACGCTTGTTAACAGCAAAACCGGACAACCCGAACCTGTAACCCTGGAGCCTGTTGGCAAAACAATCCTTCGCCAGGTTACTTTTAAAGACCAAGAAAAATAGCTATGAAAAAACTACTCCTTATATTTTTGTTTGCTTCCCGTTTTTCTACCGGATACGCTCAGCCAGAAGTGATCTATCATGTGTTCCAGCGCAGCTTTTTTGACAGCAATGGAGATGGAGAGGGCGATCTTACCGGCATGCGTCAAAAACTGGATTACCTGCAAAACCTGGGAGTGACTTCCATTTTGCTGACTCCTTTATATGTGTCAGATTTCTATCACAACTATTTTGCTACAGACTTTGAGAACATTGACCCGGCTTATGGTACTATGCAGGACTATCTTCTCTTAGTGAAAGAAGTACACCGCCGAAAAATGAAGATCTACCAGGATGTGGAAATGCAGTATGTGACCGGCAAACACCACTGGTTCACCGATTCGTATAAAAACCCCGCTTCGCCTTTCAGCAAGTACATCTATTATGAAGATGCACAAAACCAGCAACCTTACTGGTTTTACGGTGTATCCGAGTTTACCACTTACAATAATTCCAAACAGCAGATCGTAGTGGTGAATATGAAAAATCCCGCTGTTAAACAATATACGTTAGATGTCTTAAGCCGCTGGGTAGACCCCAACGGGGATGGCCGTTTTGACGATGGGGTAGATGGCTTCCGCCTCGACCACATGATGGATGATCTCGATTACGCAGGAAAACTCACTCATTTGTTCTCTGAATTCTGGGCTCCATTGCTCACTGAGCTTCGCAGGAAAAACCCGGCTTTGCAAATCGTAGCAGAACAAGCCAACTGGGGTTCCTTTGGTTACGATTATATTTCTGAAGGAAAAGTTGATCGTGTTTTTGCCTTCCGCTTGAAGTTTGCCATCGAGTCGTTTGATAAAAAGAAGATCATGCTTGCGGCAGACAGCACATTTGGTCCCGGCAAACAACAAGTCGTTTTCATAGAAAACCACGATACCAAACGTTTCGCCACTACAGTAAACCAGGACCCCGGCAAATTAAGGGCCGGCGCTGCCATGAATATCCTCATCGGCGGCATCCCCTCCATTTATTATGGCCAGGAATTAGGCATGACCGGTGCCCAATTAAAAGGCATGACCGATGGAAACGATATCCCCATCCGCGAAGCATTTGAATGGTACAGGGCCGATACAGGCAAAGGCATGGCCTTCTGGTACAAGAACACCGGCCCCTGGTGGGACAGTTCGCAGGTAAAACCCAATGACGGTATCTCTGTAGAGGAACAACAAAAACAATCCAATTCGCTTCTTAACTATTACAAGGAACTGCTTCATTTAAGAAAAGCATACCCCGCTCTCAACAAAGGCGGCTATCAATCCGTCCCCAATAACAACGACCATGTCTATTCCTTCCTCCGCCATACAAACAATCAAAAAATCCTCGTACTGATCAATCTTTCCCCAACTGATCAATCTGCCGAAATAAACATGACTGAACCCTTTAAACATATCAAAAAACTATCCGGTACCTCAGCACCTGCTAAAACCCAACAACAAATAAAAACCCCGCTCTCACCCTACGAATGCCAGGTACTACTTTTACGTTGATTATCTTACCCCATTCGCGCCATCCGTGGTAAAACCAATACGGTAACAGTATTACCATGTCATTCGTGTCCATTCGTACCGTATTTTTGGGCCATGCCCCTCTTCATATCCTCCCTCAACTCCGGCTCCAACGGCAATTGCTACTATATCGGCAATGATCACGAAGCAGTGTTGATAGATGCCGGCATTTCCTGCAGGGAAACAGAAAAAAGAATGAAGAGGCTGGGGCTGGAAATGGATAAGGTAAAAGCCATTTTTGTTTCTCATGAACATGGCGATCATATCACCGGCGTGCCGGGGATTTCAAAAAAATATAAGTTACCGGTTTATATTACTCCTGCCACTTTGCACGGCAGTCGGCTTCCACTGGAACCATCACTGGTCAATTCATTCGAGCCTGGCAAACCGGTAAACGTTGGTCAATTATCAGTGATTCCATTCCGTAAATATCATGATGCAGTTGATCCGCACAGTTTTGTTATCAGCCAAAATGAGGTGAGGATCGGTGTATTCACTGACATCGGCAGATGTTGTGATGAAGTAAAAAAATATTTCAGGGAATGTGATGCTGTATTCCTGGAAAGCAATTACTGTCATGATATGCTGGAAAAAGGTAGATATCCTTATCATCTTAAAAGAAGGATCAGTGGAGGCGAAGGGCATCTGTCCAATATGGAAGCCCTTGAATTGTTTTCCAAATTCCGTGGGCAGCAACTTAAATACCTTATTCTTTCCCACCTGTCAAACAACAACAATGATGCAGAACTTGTCGACCGCTTATTTACAGCACAGGCAGGCAGCACCAATATCGTTGTTGCATCGAGACATAAAGAAACAGGGGTTTATCATATCAGCAAAACATCACCCGCAATACAGGATAAGGAAGTAATACAGGTACAACTTTCACTCTTTTGATCTGAAGAGATTATCACTTAGGCAACACTAAGTATAAACTATTAGAAAGGATTTATCAAAAAATATACTGACCGTTGTTTTACGAAGTAAATATTCTTATGCAGATATATTGCATACATAATGTCTTTTAATGTCATTATATACAACTGGAACAGCAACACGCATATAAATATCCTTCTATAGATTTTCGACTACACTGCAATCATAATCTGTTCTATTTTCTGCGACATTTCATTATCGTTTCTTTGTATCAGCAAACAGGTTAAACCGTCCACTGCATACCTGTTAAATACAAGGCTCTATTTAGTTCTTTTTAAATTAATGTCCATACCTTTGAAAAAAATGTCCAATCTCTTTTGAAGAGTTTATCCAATCCTTTCGAAAAGCATTCTTCAGGTATGAAGGAAATTACAAGCCCTGGTGCAAGCCAGGGCTTATTATTTGCAGAAGGGAAGTGAGCGCATCTATAGAATTTCGACTACACATCAATCATAATCTGTTCTATTTTTTACAGGATGTTTCAGTTGTTTCTTTGTAATATAAAATTGATGCTAATCGTTGGTTAATGGCAATCCGTACTCTTTTAACAGCATCGTGAGCAATAAAATTTAAATCCATTCCTTTGAAAACGCTAATCCATCCGCCGATTGATAACCGATTCCTCAGTTGGTATGAAGGAAAATTACAGCCCTGGCTTTTGCCGGGGCTTTTTTATGACAGCAATAAAACAGAAGCGGGTAGTGGAAACTACCCGCGGGGATCACATGAGAAAACTGTTACTGGTAAGTAACAAATCATTCTTCTCTTATATAAATAAACAGACTGGTATCCGGCACATATATGAAGCAAAACTAATCGCATTAAATACACCGGCAAGCCCTTTCCATCTCATTCAGCATATTCTCCCACTGAAATGAATAAAAACAATGCTTAAGTGGGATAGGAGGCATTTTCAGCATTGCAGATAGTTTTTGCACTTCAGCTGCCCATTTTCTCATTTCAAGCATCTTCCTGTAAGAGAAGGTATTTATTTGCTAATTTTTGTTTCTTATTAATAACGAACTTTATTATTTATGGAGGTAAAAAAGCTGATCATATTACCTGCTGTTCTTCTTGCCAATTTCTCTTTTGCCCAATCTGGACAGGAAGTTGCATCTGCCGAGCTTGCGTTTGCCAACACAGCTAAAATCAAATCCACTAAAACAGCTTTCCTGCAATACATGGACAGTACCGCAGTGGTCTTTGACAAAGGAAATATCTACAACGGTATTCAACACTGGAATAAACAGGAAGAAACAAGCGGCAAGCTTTTATGGCATCCTTCTTTCTTTGCCATGTCGGCTTCAGGCGATCTTGGCTTTACGACCGGCCCCTGGGAATACCGGGCTTCTATGCAAGACAGTGTAACAGGCAGTGGTCAGTATACGACCATTTGGATAAAAAATAAAAACGAAGGGTGGAAATTCCTGGTCGACATGGGTGTCTATTATAAACCATCCCTGTTTCATCAACAATCCCAGCAAGAGTTCAATACATTAATACCTTCTAAAGAGCCGGTAGATATACTGTCTGTTGAGCAAAAATTTATCAGGGAATTTGAGGGAAATGGGCCTGCTGCTTATAAAGGCCTGCTCACTGAGAACTCCTGGTTAAATATTGACAGGAAGCAACCCTTGCAAACAGCAACTGCTGTTTTATCTGCACTCGCAGCACTTCCTGCAAAGATGGCCTTTACACCTGTTGCAGGCGGCATGTCTGCTGCCAGGGATATGGCTTATGTATACGGCACTATTCAATATGAAGGGAAAAAAGAGAATTATTTAAGGATCTGGGTGAATACAGCAACAGGATGGAAGATATTGCTGCAGGTGATCAAGAATTAGTGCAGGGCAAGCATACCTATTTTGTTCCCCATTCCCAGATCCCGAACAATATTTTTTTGTCCAGGTGATGTCCTGATTGCTTCAGTGAAAGAATGATCTGCCCCCGGTGATGCGCTTCATGCGCGATAAGATATCCCAGGAAAGCCTGTGCATGTGGCTTAAATCCCTTGATCTTTCCTTCTGCCAATCCTTTTTCCAGCAATTGGGAAATGGCTTTTGCACTTTTCGTATACTGATCGGCAAGCAGCTTTTTGGTGATAGCATCTTTTTCGATCTTGCTTACTGTTGCCATCAGTTGTGGCATGGAAGCCTGTAGCCACATCAGGCGTACATTATGGATATGGGCCAGTTGCTCACCTACGGTACGGCCTTTTGATGAAGAAATATCTTTAAAATGTTCTTCAGGAATAGCATCGATCAAATAAAGATTGATACGGTTGCTGATCTCCCAGGTGTTAATTGAATCATTCATGGTAAGGCAGGTTTCTTTTGTAATGAATTCCCGAAAAAGGTACAGCTTTTTAATATAAAACCCTTTCCGTTCCGGAAAGGGTTAAGCTAACGTCATTCTCAGAGAAAAAACCGGGCGGGTCTATTCCGTAAGTAATTTCTTTCGTAGCGATCCTGGAGAGGAGCTATAGTGTTTCTTGAACACCCGGATGAAATTGCTTGGCTTTTCATAGCCCAGGCGAAATGCGATCTCCTTTACAGAAGTGTTTTGCTCGGTCAGTAACTGACGCGCCTGGTGCATTTTTTTCTGAAGGTAAAAGTGATAAATGCTGGTCCCGAATACACGCTTAAAATTTCTTTTAAGGGTTGATTCACTTAATGCCAGGTCCTTTGCAATGCTTCGGATAGACGGTAAATCTTTTTCAAGATACACATCCAGCATTTTTTCTACAGACAGCATTTTTGAGTGCACCTGGCTTCGGGACTCTTTGGGTTGAATTGATTTTAACATACAGATCCGGTTTAAGATTAATGGAAAGAGAAATTTTTTAGGGGAGGATGGTTAGTCGCGGACAAAGGATTCTCCGATCTGGCCATATTTCCTGCGAAGCAAACAAAAAGGGTGGAGGGGGCAGTTTGCTTTAGCTCCAGGGGAAAGGCTTTACCGTTCAGTATCTGGTTATTACTAAAGTTAAGACTTCTTCAGATTACTGCCAATAGGTGTTATGCCTTAAATGGAGTATTCCACAAATGAGCGAATTGGAGTATTCACTTATTCTTAATTCCGGCCGATTCCTTGATCCCTGTATATAGCGACTTCCAGGAAAGATGGAAAATGGAACGATGTTTATCCCGTTTAAAATTGACATGTGCTGTCCGCACTTCATCTTTCTTCCCCGAAGGATTGGAGTTTTTGATGGCAATATTAGCAGCGAAACTGGCCAGCTTTTTCTTTTCCAGTTTACGGGTTTCCTCATCCTTCTGAAGAAGGGATACCTTCAGGTCTTTGTACAGTAGTTTCACATCACCTGTCATATTGGAGCTATTACCAGCCAGGTTGAAAGAAAGGGAATTGATCCTTCCATTTTCAATCCGTGCAGGCGCCATCGGAACGGTCAGGGCGTTCACCTGGGTAGCATCCATTGCACCAAGATTGCCAGTAATATCAAAGCGCCCATCAGGGTTAAACAGGTAGAATTTCCATATCACCCGCAATGGCGCTTTATTGAGGAAACGCGTACGGATATCAACTGTAAGTGTATTATTGACAGCAGCTGCATCCTGCCGGTTAGTCAGATTGGTGATCACAGCGTTCGTCTGATAAAACTGCACTTTACCTGCCTGCCTCGAAATAACAGCCCTTTCTTTATACTCAATAAATGTATTGGCAAGAACCAGCTTTTTCAACCGGAATGGTACAGGTATTTTTAAGAGTGATTGATGAGGGAATATTTTTACTGGCCCTCTTATCCCACTCTTATAACCCAGATCACGATATATCTTAAAAGAAGCTGTTTCCACTTTAATACTGTCTGCAAAAATCTCTTCGTTGAACAGTGCAGGGAAATCCATATTACTGATGGTTATTCCTTTTATAGAAAAATCGAACCGGTCTTCCTGCCTCGGAAGGCTCCTGATAAATGCGTCTTCCGCCAATAATGGATCTATATGAAAGCCGCCGATGCGGACCTGTTTACTTGTCGAATTAAGATGCACGCTATCAAGCCCAAATAAATAAGGTTTCTCCCTGGATTTCCAGGAAATGCCTGAAGCCCGGATATCTGCCTGTTTAGAAAAGAACAGCCGTGTAGTGTCTGCCCAGGCAGTACTGTCAACCATCACATCCTGCAACTGAACAGATGTATGTTTCAATTCCACTTTGATTTCCCCGGTTTTAATATCCCGGGTGGTAATGCTTGCATTACTGATCAGCAGTGAATCAATTTTTATCAGGTTGAGATCGCCAAGTATTTCTTCATATACTTCTTTGGTAGGCACATTGCGGGCCGAATCCCTGCCGGCATAAGTGTAAATGATATCAATAACAGGATTGATGATCTGCAAGTTTTTCCCCACTATTTCTTTATTCAATAAAGCCCGGGGTGTTTTTACCCCTGATACAATAATGGAGGGGATATGGATCTTCAAAAGGGCAGGAGGAGTGCTGCCTGCTTCCTGCATGGCTTTGTATTTTGCCGGATCATATTGTATGGAAAAATTGGTAACAACGAGATCACCAGCCACTTCATCCATAGCCAGCTTATCATAATGCACCTGGTAAAGCCCTTTACTTTTTTTACGGACCGCATCTTCCAGCTTGGTGCGGACGATTTGCTTGCGGTAAAAGCTCCAGTATACCAGGGCTCCGGCGCTTATCGCTAACAGACCAATAACAATACCAAAAAAGATGATCTTCCCCTTTGGTGTTGAGGTCGCTTTACTGATTTTATTTGTTATGGCCCGCATATCCCTGTAAAACAATTTCTGTTCCAGTGTTCAGGAAAGCCGATCGAAAAATTCAATACCTTAGTATTACTATAGTATCATTATGCCTACATTCAACGACCGGATCAGACAGGTACTTCTTTTATCCATCATTATTTTACTGGCCTATCTTGTTATTATCGAATTGCAGGTTTTTCTTCCCGGCCTGCTGGGCGCCCTTACCTTATATATCCTCAGCCGGGCCAATTACTTCCAGTTGATCTATAACCGTAAATGGAAAAAAGGATGGGCCGCAGGCCTGTTCATCATATATTATTTATTCCTGCTTGGCCTCCCCATTTACCTGGCTATTACATTGATCAGCCCCAAGATCAATGCATTCCTTGCCGATCCCAACTCGATGGTCAATGCTGCCAAACATTCGCTTGAAACAATACAGGAAAAAATTGGCGTCACAATAGTTTCCGAAGCCACACTGACCAATTCATTAAGTAAGCTGACCACTTTTATTCCTGGCGTATTGAACAGTACGGCCAACCTGATCAGCAACCTGGCTATCATGCTTTTTATTTTATACAATATGCTGGTGAACGGAAGGGAGATTGAAAGGCTGCTTAACCAGGTTATCCCGTTGAAGCAGGAGAACATTAATATGCTGGCCGCTGAAACAAAAAAAATGGTGCGGGCTAACGCATTGGGCATTCCCCTGATCTCCATTATACAGGGGCTGGTGGCTACGCTTGGCTATTTCATTTTTGGTGTAAGCGAATGGGGGTTATGGGGATTTCTAACCGGGGCCTTTGCATTTTTTCCTGTGGTAGGAACAATGATAGTATGGGTGCCGTTGGTAATATACATGTTTGCCGTTGGTGATACCTGGAATGCAACATGGCTGGTATTATACAGTGCTATTGTAACCGGGAATGTGGATTATATAGCAAGGATCACTTTATTGAAAAGAATGGGTGATGTGCATCCGGTGATCACTATTCTGGGAGTGATCGTGGGGCTTGGGTTATTCGGATTTATCGGTTTAATATTCGGGCCTTTACTGATCAGTTACATTATTGTTCTATTCAGGATATACATGAACGAGTTTGTAAACAAGAGCACTGTTGTTGAGGTGGTGGAGAACAAAAAGGGAACAGAAGAAGGAGGAGGCGGACAACAATAGTACATCCTTCCCGTCTTCCCGCCTTACCGGTAAGTTTTTACCGGTAAGGCGGGAAGACGGGAAGGGGTCGTTTTGGAAACAAACTGTTCTAATAAATAAGAGAGCCTATCTATTTGTGTAGATAGGCTCTCTTATTTGTTGGAGTATATTAAGTCTGTTAGTTCCTGTTCAGTTTAGACAGCAAGCGCAATATTTCAAGGTACAACCATACTAATGTTACCAGTAAGCCAAAGGCGCTGTACCATTCCATGTATTTGGCTGCTTTCATTTCCACGCCTTTTTCGATTGTATCGAAGTTGAGCAGGAGGTTAAGTGAAGCGAGGCCGACCACGAGAACAGAAAAGCCGATTCCGATTGGGGTAGCAGCATTGGTAAAAGAGCCTATCGGAGATCCCATGGCGAGATAGGTGATCCATTGAACAAGGTAGAACAGGCCCAGAGCAGCAGTGGCGATCACTACGATCATACGGAACCTGCCGGTTACTTTGATGATGCGGTAGCGATAGATCAGGAACATTACCAGTGTTACCAGCAAGGTGAGTGCTACAGCCTGCATGGGCAGTCCGGGAAACTTATAATCGTATATCGCGGAAATGGTGCCTACAAAAAAGCCTTCCATAATAGCATAACCAGGGGCGATATAAGGAGACCATTGTTTTTTGAATACCATTACGAGGGCCAGGGCCAATCCGCCAAATACGCCGATCAGCAGCAATGGCATGGGATCACTTCCTTTGTTGAACTGGCTCCAGGAAAAAATAGTGGACCCAGACATCATCAATAACAGGAAACCCAGCTTATTCAGGGTTCCTTTGATCGTCATTTCCTGTCCGGTGCCAATACCCTGAAAAATAGTGCCTTCGTACGATTTTTCCTGTAGGGTTGGATTACTTGATTTAAATAAAGCCATAGTGGTATATTTTCAGCCAAATTATATAAAAAAAACGGTTTTTCTTAGTGTCTCGACTTCAGACTAAAGACTCCCGGCTAGTACAGCCACCTCACAAAAGCCTCCATCGCTGCATAATGGGTCAATCCAAGATCAGCATAGATTTTTGCGGTAGCTGCATTTCTCGCTTCAGCGCGCTGCCAGAATTCACGGGAATCGCTCCCCTGGAAGGGTACCATATCTTTTTGGGATTGATGGATAAAAATGCCAAAACGCTTGCTTACCACCTGGTCGGGGCTCATCGGGATCGCCATTTCGATCTCTTCAATGTTCCATTCCTGCCATGCACCTTTATATAACCACAGCCAGCAGTCTTTTATCCATTCATCACCGGCCGCTTTGATCCGCTTCAGGGATTCAAGCACAATATTGAAGCAAACCAGGTGAGTGCCATGAGGATCGGCAAAATCACCGGCACAAAATACCTGCTGTGGTTTTACCTTCCGGAGCAATTCCATGGTAATGGCGATATCTTCTTCGCCCATTGGATTTTTTTCTATGGTGCCGGTTTCATAAAACGGCAGGTTCATAAAGTGAATATTCTCATCCGGTATACCTACGTAGCGGCAGGTGGCCCTTGCCTCGCAGCGGCGGATCAGGCCTTTAATGCTGCGGATGGTTGGGGTATCTACCTGGTTGGATTTCTTGGTAGCAATAAATTTCCGGGCATCACTCAGGACCTGTCCGGAAGTACGCGTATCAATGCCAACGATCTCTTCAAACCCCACAGCAAAATCGAGGAAGCGGGTCACAAATTCATCTGTTACGGCAATATTGCCGGAGGTCTGATAACCTACATGCACATCATGACCCTGATCGTGCAGGCGCTGGAAAGTGCCGCCCATACTGATAATATCATCGTCCGGGTGAGGAGAAAAAATGATCACCCTTTTTGGATAAGGTTCGGAACGCTCAGGATGAGCCGGGATCACGGCATCAGGTTTACCGCCAGGCCAACCCGTAATAGAATCCCGTAACATATAATATACCTGGAGATTGATCTCGTAAGCATCTCCTTTTTCGACCAGGAGATCACTTAGACCAAATTCATTGTAATCGCTGTTGGTAAGACTTAAAACCGGTTTTTTCAGTTTCAACGCCATATTGGTCACCGCCTTTTTGATCATAAGAGGTGTCCATTCACAGTCACCTGTAAGCCAGGGAGTTTTTTTCCTGGTCAGTTCAGCTGCCGCAGCCTCATCTACATAAAAAGTGACATCATCATGATTTTGCAGGAGAGACGCAGGTACATGCTCCGTATCATCCTCTTCAACCGCTTTCTTGATCACCGGAGCTTTGGCTGCCCCCCAGGCCAGGAGAATGATCTTTTTCGCTTTTAGTATAGTACCGATACCCATGGTAATAGCCAATCTTGGTACCTGTGAAATATTCGCAAACTCATAAGAATTGGCTATCCGGGTAGAATTGTCCAGCGTGATCAGCCTGGTACGCGAATAGATACCCGAGCCTGGTTCATTGAATCCTATATGGCCATTATTTCCTATACCAAGTATCTGGAGATCGATCCCACCTGCAGCTTCAATTTTTTTCTCGTATTGCTGGCAATGAGCTTTGATCTCTTCTTTTTTGATCTCCCCATTGGGAATATGAATGTTCTCAGGCTTAATATCCACATGATCAAACAGATTGGTCTTCATAAAGCGGTTATAACTTTGCAAAGCATCTGTTTCAATAGGATAATATTCATCGAGGTTGAACGTAATCACGTTTTTAAAACTCAATCCCTCCTCCTTATGCATTCTTACCAGTTCTGCATAAAGTGTTTTAGGAGTGGAGCCGGTTGCCAGTCCTAAAACGCAGGATTGTTTCTGTTCCTGTTTTGTCCTGATCAATGCGGCAATTTCCCTGGCCACTGCCAATGAGCCCTGCTTTGGGTCCGGGAATATTTTAACGGGTATTTTCTCGAAACTATCAGAAAGATCTATCGCAACTATTTTTTTTGCCATAAGGGTAATTTTCCTGTCTAAAATGAGTGCTCAAAGATATTAAAATGTAACTATTCATTCCCTGTATTGAAGCTCTGTTTGAATATTTTCCCACCGAGACGACAAAGATCACAAAGAAATATTTTATAGCCTCCTATTAATTTAATCTTAGGCTATTGAGTAAGGAATACATTAAGTCAGTAATTCTTTGTGATCTTTGTCGTCTCGGTGGGAAAATATAATTGCGGGAACAGAGGGCACCCGCATAAACCCGCAAACGATTACGTAAGCTACCACTGGTCTACAGTATCCATCCTACAAAGCTTAACAAAGATTTTTTGAGCGCTTTAATCGCCTGGCTCATCAGGTTTCTGGCTACCTGGTAATTAATGTTCATGATCTCACTGATCTCTTCATAAGAAAGCTCCTGGTACACTTTCAGGTAAATGATTTCCCGCTGGCGGTTGGAAAGCCCTTGCAGGGCATCGATGATGCGTTGTTTTTTAGCAAGATCTTCCTGTTGTTCTATCATGAAGTTATCATGACTTACTTCAAAAAGCATTTCATCAGGTTGATCGCTGGAGATTTGTTTGGTGACAGGAATACGTTGCTTCTTATATATCTTATACTTCAGTGCTTTTAATAAATAAGCCTGCACTGATTGTATATCCGGCTTTGATCTGCTTTGCCATATTTCAGCAAAAAGATCCTGTATGCAATCTTCAAGCAGGCCCCTGTCTCTGCAAATCTTACTTCCGTATCTTAGTAGCAAAGGGTGGTATGCTGAAAAAAGCTCACCAAGGGCATCGCGATCGCCATTCTTCAGCAAATGCCAAAGTATAATATGCGGGTGTTCAGTTCGCAATCGTGCTTAGGTAGATTTTCTGCAAAATAGGTTTAAATATCATTTATAAGGTAGTTGTTTTTTCAGGTCAGGGGTAAAAAAAAATTAAAAAGCATCATTACAAATCTAATTACCCGGGCACCCGGGCATTAATGAATACAAAAACCAACATAATGATCAAGAATTTTCAACAGGTGGAAGAAGTGATCGGAGACGAGGATTTTCAGGCATGGTTTGCGGGGCAGCCTGATACAGGCTGGGAAAAGTGGCTGGCCGCAAACCCCGAACAGGCGCCACTTGTGCAACAGGCTATTGCATTTATGAATGATATTAAAGCAAAAGAGCTGTCTGTGACGAAAGAAGAAACTGCCAAAGCATACCAGCGATTGACAGAAAGGCTTGATAAAGAAGAGCAGACTTCAACACCTGTAATATCTATAAAACGTCAGCGTCTCAAGCGCTGGATGAGCGTTGCTGCCGCAGTATTATTACTGGCAGCAGGTTTTTCCATCTGGAAGTATACCCAACGCGATCCGTCACTGGGAACCGCTTATGGACAGATATCCACCCATCAGTTACCGGATGGTTCCATCATGATGCTGAATGCAAACAGTTTCGCCACCCTGGGAAAAAACTGGAAAGAAGGCGATGACCGTGAAGTATGGCTGAAGAGTGGTGAAGCATTTTTTCATGTAAAGAAAACACCACAAAAAAACCGCTTCGTGGTACACACCAATGAACTCGATGTAATTGTTACAGGTACACAGTTCAATGTATGGACAAGAGACAACAAGACCAGTGTATTGCTGACCGAAGGAAGCGTTACCATCCGCACAGCTGCAGGAGAGGAAACCAAAATGATACCCGGCGATTTTGTGCAGATCAATCATAATAGCCTCGAAAAGAAAAAGGCCAATGAAGAAAGCATACTGGCCTGGAAAGATAACAGGATCATCTTCGACAACACACCGATCACTGAAGCTGCACGCATGATCCAGGAACATTACGGAGTAAAAGTGATCATTACAGACACTTTACTGAATGGAAAAACACTGAATGGAATGATGCCGAACGATAACCTTGACATATTACTACGTTCCATAGAAGCAACCAATGAGTTCAAGATCGCCCGGAAGGACACCGAGATTTTGATTTCAATGCCCTGATATGATCATGTGGATCAGCTAATGGCGCGGATTAGCTGGTTTCGGATCAAGGGAAACGATTGCAAGTATTGCTAATATTAAAACTGCAACAATGAGACATTCAAAACCCTTTTATAGACTCCTGGGGTGTTTGATGAGCGCCCAATTATTGTCCTGCCTGGACGGTTCTGCGCAACAAAACGGGATCATTTATGCTGCCAACAGCAGAAAAACCCTTACACAATATCCGCAGCAACAAAGGCCGGAGGAATCCAATGAAAAGAAAACGCTCTTCAACGTACTAAAAGACCTTAATAAAAAGAAAGGCACTTATTTCCTTTTCTCCGAACAAAGCCTTGGCAGCAAACTGGTCAGTCCTGTAAAGGACCCCAACCTGCCTGTAGAAAGGATCCTGGATGAAATATTAAAGAATACAGGATTGAAATACACGAAAGTATCCGACAACACATTCGTGATATTAAAAGACAAGGAGAAAATCAATAACGAGAAATTACAGCAACTGAATTTTACAGAGGACCTTCCCTCTACTCAAAAAGCAAATGCTTTCGATCCTGTAACAGGAAGGATCACTGACGACAAAGGTTCACCCTTACAAGGTGTAAGCATCACACTCAAAGGCACCAACAAAGGAACAACCACCAATGCCAATGGTGAGTTCAGTATTGATGCCAAAAGAGGAGATGTGCTGCTGATCTCTTATGTTGGCTTTGCAGAGCAGGCCATCACTATTGGGGCTGATGATAAACTAGCCATTGCTTTAACCCCAGGCAGTCAACAACTCACAGAAGTGGTAGTAACCGCATTGGGTATTAAGAAAGAACGCAAAGCACTTGGCTATTCCGTAACAGAAGTAAAAGGAAGCGACCTCACACAGGCAAGGGAAACCAATGTCGCCAACTCACTGATAGGAAGAGTGGCAGGTGTGAATGTAAATTCCGTAGCAGGTGGGCCCGGCGCTTCCACCAGTGTGATCATCCGCGGCATATCCAGTTTATCAGGTGATAATCAGCCGCTGTATGTGATCAATGGAGTGCCAATGACAAATGCGCTGGCAGAAGGCAATGATCAGAAAAATACCCAGGGACAGTATTACAACTCGGTGGATTATGGAGACGGTATTCAGAATATCAACCCGGATGATATTGAAAGCATTTCTGTTTTGAAAGGCGCTGCTGCTTCGGCCCTGTACGGATCAAGAGCAAAAGCGGGCGTGATCCTTATCACCACCAAAAGTGGAAGCGGAAAAGGCACACTCGAACTCAATTCCAATTTTACTGGCGACCAGGTAATCGATGTTACCGACTGGCAATATATATATGGTAATGGAGCAAACGGCATTAAACCAACAACAGCTGCTGCAGCTTATGACGCAGGTAATTCCAGCTGGGGTGCCAAACTGGATGGAAGCAATGTGGTACAGTTTGACGGCGTATCCCGTCCTTATTCTGCACAACAAGGGAATATCGGCAGGTTCTACCGCACCGGCAGCACACTCACCAACACTGTTTCCTTTGGTAAAGCATTTGAAGGTGGGGCAGTCCGTTTCTCTGCAAGCAACCTGTATAACACAGCAGTAATTCCCAACTCAGGATTGAACAGGAACAATTTTAATTTTTCTTCCAATTTCGCCATCAACAAACATCTTACCGTTGATGTGAAAGCCAACTATGTAATAGATAAGGCGCACAACAGGCCTATTCTTGCAGATGGCGCCGGCAATGCCAATTTCCAGGCAATGTTCCTTCCTACAAGTTTAAACATAAACACACTGAAGCCCGGAACAAAACCTGATGGAGATGAATTATTGTTCACCAACAACAACTATGCTACCAATCCCTGGTTTGCCGCCTACAACTTTGTCAATAATACTACACGCAACAGGCTCATCAGCATCGGCAGCGCCAGGTATACATTTGATAATGGATTCTTTGTGCAGGCACGTGCCGGTCGTGATTTTTATGACGACAGGTATACGGGGGTAGTACCCAATGGCGCAGGCTATTATGCACAGGCGCCTTTTAATATCAAAGAGATCTTCAATCGTGTGTATGAACTTAATGTGGATGTGCTTGCAGGGAAAACATTCAGGATCAGCCAGGACTTCAGTCTTACCGCCAATGCAGGTGCCAACCTGATGAAAGCCCGCTCTGAAGGAACTACAGAAGAAGGAACTGATTTTGCAGTGCCTTATGTATACACGATCCTGAATGCAAAGAACAAGACGATCCGGTACACTGATTTCCGCCAGGAAGTACATTCCGTGTATGCCACACTTGACCTGGATTATAAAGGATTCCTTTTCCTGAATGCATCAGGCCGTAATGACTGGTTCTCCACACTGGCACCCTCCAGCGACCTGGATGTATTCTATCCTTCGATAAATACATCATTCCTTTTCACAGAATTTGTAAAACCCAGTTGGCTCAACTATGGTAAACTGCGTTTGGGTTGGGCAAACGTAGGTCAGGCAACCAGGCCTTATCAGACCTTGTTGAATTATGGTTTATTCCCGCAACAACTGAATGGACTTCCATTGGGAAATATCACCAACACATCTATTCCTAACAGTAAACTCCGTCCTTCCAGTGCCAGTGAAATTGAAATAGGAGCGGAGCTTGGTTTCTGGGGCAGCAGGCTTACGATGGATGTAGCCTGGTACAACAAGAAATCAAAGAACGAGATCTTTGAATCTCCTGCATCCAATACTTCCGGTTACACAGGTGTGATCCTGAATATTGGAGAGTTAAGGAATAAAGGTTTTGAGTTCCTTGTTACCGGCAAGCCTTTTGCTAAAGGATCAGCCGTGTCATGGACAACTTCGGTTAACGGTTCCATCAATAACAATGAAGTGGTAGCGCTTACTGAAGGTCAGGCAGAACTGGCAGCAGGTACATCCCGCACAGGTGTCGGCTTCACCCGTCATATTGTAGGAATGCCGGCCAACCAGATCATGGCGTTCGATTATCAGTATGATGGTGCAGGAAAGATTGTGTTGGGTGCAAATGGCGTTCCTGCAAGAGGTGATCTTAAGCCCTGGGGTTCTGCTTACAGCAAATACACCATGGGATGGAACAATGAGTTCTCCTTTAAGAATTTCACACTTGGTTTCCTGATCGACGGAAAATTTGGTGGTAAAGTATTTTCAGCAACGGATTACTATGGTTATTTCTTTGGCCTGCATAAGGGAACACTGCCAGGCAGGGAAACCAATAATTTCAATCCTGATCCCAATGCGCCACCAACCACTGCACAGGCTTATTACACAGAGCTGGCCGGCAATGTATCCAAACTGTTTGTATATGATGCTGACTTTATCAAGTTCCGCCAGTTCACACTTGGCTATACACTGCCTGCAAAATGGTTCAATAATAAGATCAAGGGAGCAAGTATCAGCCTGGTTGGCCGCAACCTGTTTATCCTGATGAAGAAGACAGACAATATTGATCCCGAAGCAAGTTATTCAGGATACACACAGGGGCTTGAACTGGGTGGTGTGCCGCCAGTGAGAAGTTATGGTGTGAACCTTAATGTAAAATTCTAACTGAACTTAACGATACTACTGCGAGAACTTTATTAATGGACGATGAAATAAGACCTCCCGCAGTTACAACCAATAAAATATTAAGGATGAAAAACAAATTTGTAAAACTGCTCGGTTTGTTTTCCGCCACCATCGTTTTGTGCACTGCGTGTACAAAAAACTTTGATGAACTGAATACAGACCCTACTGCTTATAACCCCACGAATTTTGAGCCTAATTACCTGCTCACTACTGCGCAGTTGGCTTATACCGGCAGCTTCGACTTTAGCTATGAAACATGGCGGGGTAATCTTATCTATGCCTCTACACTAATGCAGCAGTTATCAACCGTGGTCGGCTATTGGGCAGGCGATAAATACCTGCTCAATGCTGACTACACGGCTGCTTACTGGATAGTAGCTTATCCTGAACAAGTGAAACCTGTAGCTGACCTGGTGGAGCTCACAAAGGATAAAGACAAATACAAGAACCTTCACCAGATCGCACGTATCATGCGGGCGATGATCCTGCAACGGATCTCTGACCTTTATGGTGATGTGCCTTATTCAGCTGCAGGCCTGGGTTATTACAGCAATGTATACTTCCCGGTGTATGATAAGCAGGAGATCATTTATAAGGATATCATCAAAGAATATGAAGAAGCGGCTATTGCACTTGACCCTGCAGCCGACAAACCGACCGGTGATGCTTTCTATAATGGAAAACCGGACCAGATCGAGAAATGGAAAAAGCTTGCTTATTCACTGATGCTCCGTGCAGGCGCACGTTTATCCAAAATTGACCCTGCAACCGCACAGGCAACCATTCAGAAAACGCTGGGAAAAACCATGCAAAGCAATGACGACAATGCTTATCTCGTACATGATGCGACTGGTGGCCGCCCTACAGTAAACCGTAACTTCCAGGTATTGCAGGGACAGCCAGAAGCAGATTATGTGAAATGGTCACAAAAGCTGATCGATTTCATGAAAACCAATAATGACCCACGCCTGCCGGTGATTGCAGAACTTGCCAACGGCGACCGCACTGCTGCCAATCAAAAAGGAATGCCGAATGGATATGATCTGAGCGGTGTTGCCGGACGTGACATATCTTCAGCGCCTGGCTATACAGGTATGGGCGCTTATTCAAAGCCCAGCGGATTGCTCAATAAGCTGAATGCCCCCACATTTATCTTCACTTATGGTGAAGCTGAATTGCTGCTGGCCGATGCGGCAGCAAGATTCCCGGGAGGAATAAGTGGGATCGGAGCTGCTTCCACTTATTATAACAATGGTGTAAAAGCTGCCATCACTTATATGGCACCTTATGATGCCGCCGCTGCTATCAGCGATGGTGCTGCGGATGCTTATCTCACAGCGCATCCTTATAGTGCTGCCGATGGGTTAAATATGATCAATACCCAGTATTTCGCTCTTACAGCCACCATGTTTGATTTTTATGAAGGCTGGAGCAACTGGAGAAGAAGCGGCTACCCGGTATTGACACCGGTCGTTTATCCTGGCAACGTGACCAATGGTACCGTGCCACGCCGTTTCCCTTATCCGCTTGCTGAAGCAAATACCAACCCGACCAATTATAAAACTGCTCATGATGCAGTGCCGGGTGGGGATCTGTTGTCTGGACGTGTTTGGTGGGACAAACCTTGAGCAGAAAATAAACCTTATTACCGATATCATAACTAAAGTAAAAAACCATCCTGCAAAAGGATGGTTTTTTACTTTAGTTATGATATCGGTTTACTGAACTTCAATCTCATCCACAAACAGCCACGCTTTATGATCAGCTCCGGGCAAGCCAGTTGGAATGATCCCTTTGTTCTTTATCCAAACGCGTAAATAACGCGCTTTAACAGGAGATGCCAATTCCAGCTTCAATGTTTTCTGATCAGTGATTGCGTTAGCTGATCCGATTGAATTGAATTGCTTTCCGTCTGCAGACGTAAATACTTCCATTCCCTGGGGATAATAGATCCAGCTTCCCCTTTGCTCCAACGTATGAGCAATGACCTCGTTGATGCTGGTAATTTGTCCAAAATCGATGGTGGCATCACAATCGGTCCCTTCAAAGCCAAGAAATTCCCTTGACCTTGACATACCTTTTTCATTCTGTACCCCATTCACCAGCGTAAATGCTCCGTCGCTGGCATATTTGCCGGCAGGTTGGGTAGTAAGGGTTATTTTTTTGCCGGTAGCTTTATTGAATTTGAATTCCTGTGAAATGCCATTGCCTTTTACCATTTTATCCATTACACACCATCCTGTAATAGCAGTGGAGGAGGTGATGGGCACGGCTGTTTTATACAACATACCCTCCGCAGGTGTGGGCACAAAAGAAATGCCTGCTGCATGTTTCTTATAACGGATCTGTGCAGAAGATTGCTTGGTTTCGAGTTTCCACAGAACGCCTTTATTACCCGGAGCAGGTAAGATGCTTGAACGAAGATCAAAAAAGGCCCTGCTATAGTTTGCTTTCCACAAATTGTACCGGTTGAATTGCACCTGCATCCTCTTTTCAAAATCATTCCAGTTCTTCTTTTGCGGAGCGCTCCATAATACTTCACTTAAAGCAGTAAGCCGCGGGAAGATCATGTATTCCACTTTACGGGGATTCTTTATGTATTCAGTCCACAGATTGGCCTGGGCCCCCAATACATATTTTCCTTCCTCAGCATCAAGTGCAGCAGGAATTGGGTTATAATTATATACTTTTTCCAGGCTAACAAATCCACCAATCGTTACAGAATCTTCATTAGTAGTTTGTGAATAATCAAAATAAGCATAATCGGTCGGCGTCATCACCACTTCATGATGCTGCTTTGCTGCGGCAATACCACCTGATTCACCGCGCCAGCTCATTACTGCAGCGTTGGGCGCAAGACCACCTTCCAGTATCTCATCCCAGCCAATCAGTTTACGTCCTTTACCGTTAAGGTATTTTTCCATCCGCTGGATAAAATAGCTTTGCAGTTCATGTTCATCTTTCAACCCGTTCTCCTTCATGCGTTGCTGACAAAGAGGGCATTTTTTCCAGTTAGCTTTAGGGCATTCATCTCCGCCAACATGTATCATCCTGGAAGGGAAGAGAGGCAGCACTTCATCCAGCACATCCTGTAAAAACTGAAATGTATTTTCCTTTCCTGCACAAAACACGTCGTCAAAAACGCCCCAGGTTTGCTGCACCTGCTTACCAGTGCTGTCGCCAGCCCAGGCACAATCCTTTGGGTAATAATTTTTCGTCGGCTCTTCAGGAAAGCAGCTCAGTTCAGGATAAGCTGCTATTGCTGCAGAAGCATGTCCCGGCATTTCGATCTCAGGCACTACCGTGATATGACGCTGCGCTGCATAAGCCACTACTTCCCTGATTTCTTCCTGGGTATAAAAACCTCCATAGCGTAACCCATCATTGCCTGTACCGGGATAACGGCCAATGATGGTACCGTTTCTCCATCCACCCACAGTCGTCAACCTGGGATATTTCTTTATTTCTATCCTCCAGCCCTGATCATCAGTTAAATGCCAGTGGAAATAATTCATCTTATGTAAAGTGAGATAATCAATATACTTCTTTACAAAACTGACGGGGAAAAAATGACGGCCTACATCCAGGTGCATACCACGGTAATTAAAACGGGGAGCATCCTGAACAGATACAGCCGGTATTTTCAATGCAGCCGATCTATTAAGCGGTAAAAGTTGTATCAGGGTTTGCATGCCGTAAAAAGTTCCGGCATACGTGTCGCCACTGATCGAGATACCTGTTGAATTTGCTTCGAATGAATAGCCGTCCTTATCAGGAGCTTTGATAAATTTTTTGGTATAAAAACGGATGGCATCCTTTACAGGAGTTTTGCTTACAGGCAGGCTGAAGCCATAAAACTCCTGCAGGTAATTGCTGAAAAACTCTGCAGCAGGCAGATCGCCATCATCCTGTACTACCAGGGTCGTATTTTTTCCAAGATTAAAATAACCTGCACCGCGCTTTAGCAAAGCAGGTTGTGGAATGATCGTTATTTCCTGTGCGGAGATCGCAAAAGGAAGGAATAAAAAAATAAAGGATTTGATCAATGATCTCATAGCAAACGTTTTATTAAATATAGTGCCCGTGTTGAGGAAATTGTAACTGCTTATTCCATCACCGGCAGCACTACATTACTGCTATTCTTTCCATCATGATAGATCTTAATTGTTGCACGCTGAAAATCCTTTGCATCCATGCCTGGTATATATCCAAATTTTTGCGGATTCCTGTCAACCAGCGGAAACCAACTGCTTTGTACCTGCACCATAATGCGATGGCCTTTTTTAAATGTGTGAGCCACTTCGTTCAATTTAAAGGACACTTTTTCAATTTTATCTTTTACAAATGGTTCTGGTTTGGAAAAGCTGTTACGGAATTTTCCCCGGAACACTTCAGCCCTTACCATCTGTTGATAGCCACCCATAGGAGTGGGGCGTTGGTTGGGGCCAGCAGCAGGCAATACCTCATTGTCTCCCCATACATCGATCACTTTTACGATAAAGTCTGCATCAGAACCTGTAATGGAAACAAGCAGGTTGGCTGCGATCTCGCCTGTAAGCGTAAGGTCCTGTGTAAGCGTATCAGTCTCAAAACTGATCACATCCGGCCTTTGTGCAGCAAAACGCTGGTCTTCCACCAGGTATTCATTGTTCCTGCGTCCGCTTACCACACTGGTATAAGGAACGGGTTTGTTGGGATCGCTGATATAATCGGTAAAACTGTTGGTTCCTGCAGGTTTGCTGGTCGACAATTTGCCGGCCGGCTGAAAATAAAAAGAAGTAGGGCGGCTATTGGCCGGTGGCCATACATTGTAATTTTTCCATTGATTGGACCCTGTTTCAAAAAGGGTCACTTCCGCCTGGTCAAAACTGCCTTTATCTTTCAAATAGTAATTGAAGAATTTGGTTTCTATCTCATCCTGGTAATGTTTGTTCAGGTCTGTACCGAAATGATATTGGCCAAAGCTTGTCCAGGAAGGAGCAGCCCATCCGCCATGCGTCCATGGGCCCATCACAAGGCGTGCATTATTACCTGGTGATTGTTTTTCTATGGCAGCATAGGTTTTCAATGCACCAAACATATCTTCTGCATCAAACCATCCGCCTACTACCAGCACAGCCGGTTTGATATTTTTCAGGTGCTGACGGATATTGCGGGATTGCCAGAATTCATCATAAGTATCATGCTTGATCACCTGGCGCCATACGCTATTGCTGTCATAAAAATATTTCGCAGTATTGGCATTCTTCAAAGGGCCGAAATCAAGGAAGAATTTATAGGCATCTGTGTAGCGTGCACGGAAAAACGGCGTATAGCTTTCGCCATTCTCTGCTTTGGGGCCATCAAAACCGCTGTAGAAACCAAAATTGTCCAGCAGGAAAAACGCGCCATTATGATTGCAGTCGTCACCCATGAACTCGTCCGACATCGGGGCTTGTGGTGATACGGCTTTCAGGGCAGGATGCGCATCCGGTAAAGCCGCTGAAGAATAAAAACCGGGAAAGGATATGCCATAAATACCCACACGGCCATTGCTGTTGGTATTCTTCAACAACCATTCTATGGTATCGTAGGTATCACTCGATTCATCCACATCCTTATCCGATTTTTTATTGTCGATCGCCGGCGTCATTTCGCGGAAGCGGCCTTCGCTTTTATAACGGCCACGTGCATCCTGGTATACAAAAATGTATTTCTCTTTCATCAAAGACGTGTTGGGGCCGAGGCGGGGGCGGTAATTGGCTTCTCCATAGGGGCGGCAGGAATAGGGCGTTCTTTGCATAAGGATGGGATATTTCTGGGAAACATCTTTGGGTTCATAAACTGCCGTATACAATTTGATGCCATCCCGCATCTGGATATAATATTCTTTCTTGGTAAAATTATCTTTTACCCAGGCAGCATCTGCGTCTGCCTGAGCAACTGAAATAAAAGGAGAGAGGAGTAGGAGATAAAAAACAAACCGTTTCATTTGTATATATTTAATCGTTTTTTGAGCAATCAATGGACATTTCATAAGCATAGTTATGTAGTTTTGAAGCACTAAATTTACCCAATCTGATTTGCCATAACCAATAAATTTTATGAACAATAACCAGCAGGTGATTGAACGGTTCTACAATGCTTTCCAGCAACTGGATTATGCAACTATGCAGGACTGTTACAGCGATGATATTATTTTCAGCGACCCTGTTTTTGGCCTGTTGAAAGGGGAAGAAGCAAAAGCGATGTGGGAAATGCTGTGTAAAAATGCCAGGGACTTCAAGCTTACCTATTCCAATATAGAGCTGCTGGATGAGGAATATGCAACCTGCAAGTGGACAGCTTCCTATATTTTTTCCAAAACAGGCAATAAAGTGGAAAATAAGATCAAAGCCTATATGCGATTCAGGGATGGGAAGATCATTGAGCACAGCGATGCATTCCGGCTCAGCACCTGGTTGTCGCAGGCAATGGGATGGAAGGGAGTACTGTTTGGATGGACAGGATTTATGAAAAAAGCTGTGCAAAAGAATGCACGGAAAAGTCTTGATGCATTCATGAATAAAAAAGGATGATACCTGCCGCAACCGGGGATATCATCCTTATTAGTATTACAAATATCACTTAATCTTCGAGCACACCAAATTTACCGGCGCTCACATCATTGATCGCCTGCTCCACTTCGGCCCAGGTATTCATTAAGAAGGGACCATACTGGGCAATCGGCTCATCGATCGGCTCACCGGAAAGCACGAGTAATATAGTGTCTTCGCTGGCGGTGATCTGTATTTTCTCCCCATCATTTTTAAACAAAACAAAATGATCAGCCGGTGCAGCGGTGTTATTGATGGAAGCACTGCCTTCAACCACCAGTATCCCGGTATTATAGAAAGAAGGGAAATCCATTTCCAGCACAGCGCCTTTTTTCAGTTTGGCATTATACACCTGCAAGGGAGTGAAAGTGGAAGCCGCACCTTTTACACCGTTGAATTCGCCTGCAATGATCTCCACTACGCCTTTATCACCGGGTAAATCATACCTGCCCATCATGCTGTTGGTTATCTCCTGGTATTTGGGAGGACTCATTTTGTATTTCGCAGGCAGGTTCACCCAAAGCTGTACCATCTGGAAGAGACCGCCTTTCCGGCTGAATTCCTTTTCATGGTACTCTTTATGCAGCAAACCGGAAGCAGCCGTCATCCATTGCACATCGCCTTCACGGATCACGCCACTGTTGCCGCCACTGTCGTGATGCGCTACCTGGCCATGATAAGCAATGGTAACGGTTTCAAAACCACGATGGGGATGCACGCCTACGCCACGGGGTTCTTCCCTGGGACTGAACTCCACTTTTGAATTATAATCCAGCAGGAAAAATGGGCTCATCCTTTTTTTGTCGATAACATTATTGGGAAAGAAATTATGCACCCTGAACCCATCGCCCACCATGTGGGGAGGAGGAGGGGCGATAATTGTTTCGATCGTTTTTATGTTGCTCATATATGCTCCTTATTTTTTAAAGTATAAATATTCTTCTCACAGTTTTTATCCTTTGTGTTCTTTGTTGTCTTAGTGGGATTATATATCCCACTAAGACAACAAAGAACACAAAGACAATAAACAAACAGTGGGCTCATCAACTCACACTGATATTCTCTCCGGAAGTAATTTCTCGGCCAGCCATATAAACTCCGTCATAAAATTGTGGACCTTATTGGCAAAACTTTCATCCACCAATGTGCCATCTGCCAGAAATTTTTGTTCCACAAACGGTACGATCAGCAGGTAGGGGGAAGCCAGGCCAAACAAGGCAGGGATCAACAGCAGCAACTGTTGTGAAGCCCGCAATCCACCCAATGATCCGGGTGATGCTGTCACGATCCCAAACGGCTTATGATGCTGCTTGGGATAATGATCAAGCAGGTTTTTCATAGCCGGCGAATAGCTGCCATTGTATTCCGGTGTCAGAAGAATAAAAGCATCTGCACCAAATATCCTTTCGCTCAGCGGGCGGAATTGTTCCGGTGTTTTTTCCACGCTCACAAATACCGTCTGCGCCACCGGCAATTCCCAATCTTTCATATCAATCAACCCTGCTTCATGCGGTGTGTTCTGGTCAATCCAGTGCTGCAGATGCAGGGCCACCCTGCGGGTGATACTATTGGGGCGGGGACTTCCCGATATAATTTCAATTCTCATTTTTGAGTCTTGTAGTGTAAAGATACTAAATTAATGTTTAAACATCAAATTATGATCCTGCTTTAACAGAGGCCTTAGGGTGTATAAACATTTTGCCAACATATCCCCCAGGATGCGCCTGAAAATCATAATTTCGGCAACCTAAAGATATACAATGATCAACCGCAGAAAGTTCATCTTATCATCCGTGTTCAGCTCAGCCGCCGTGCTTGCAGGCAAGCTGGCTGCAAGTCAATCTGCTCCCCGCAATCTCAAAGGCAATCCCCTTGTGATCTCCACCTGGGATGCCGGGCTTTCCGCCAACCGGGCGGCCTGGGAAATACTGGGGAAGGGAGGCAGGGCTTTGGATGCTGTGGAGAAAGGAGTGATGGATACGGAGTCCTCCATCAATTGCTGCGTGGGGCTTGGCGCCAATCCTGACCGGGATGGATTCGTGACCCTTGATGCCTCTATCATGGATGAGTTTGCCAATTGCGGTAGTGTGGCATTCCTGGAGCGGATCAAACATCCTGTTTCCGTGGCCCGCCGTGTAATGGAAAAAACGCCACATGTAATGCTTGTTGGCAGCGGTGCCCAGCAGTTTGCCATTGCAGAAGGCTTTCCCCTGGAAGAGCAAAAGCTTTCAGAGAGCGCGCAGAAAGCCTATACAGAATGGTTAAAGACGTCGGAATACAAACCTGTGATCAATATCGAGAACAAAGGACATGGTCCATCTGCCCCCTCACAGTTCGAGAACGGCGAATGGAATCATGACACGATCGGAATGGTGGCCATGGACACTAATGGCAACCTGAGCGGTAGCTGCACCACCAGCGGCATGGGTTTCAAAATGCGGGGCCGTCTCGGTGATTCGCCCATTATCGGAGCAGGATTGTTCGTAGACAATGAAATAGGCGCCTGCACTGCCACAGGGCAGGGGGAAGACGTGATCCGTGTTGCCGGTTCCCATACGGTAGTAGAACTGATGCGCCAGGGACTTTCTCCTGAAGCTGCCTGCAAGAGCGCCATCAACCGGATCATCCGGATAAAAGGAGATAAAGCCAAGAGCATACAGGTAGCATTTCTTGCACTTAATAAAAAAGGGCAGGTAGGTGCTTATGCTATCCAGAAAGGATTCAGCTATGCGATAAGAACAAATGCAGGAGAGAAACTGATACCTGCGAAGAGCTTTTACAGCTGAGGGCGGTTTAGTCAGCCATCGGCCATTCGGCCAACGAACTACTATCCTGGACCGGCAAAATCACAACTATGAGTTACCTGATAGAAATAGCTACTTCTGATTTTTTAACTACCCGCTCCGCAGTAGAAGGTGGTGCAGATAGAATAGAACTTTGTTCAAACCTGGCAGAAGGTGGTACTACACCATCTGCAGGATTGGTACGGAAATGCAGGGAGGTCTTTAACGTATTGTTTTACCCTATCATCCGGCCAAGGGGTGGTGATTTCCTTTACACAAAGGAAGAGTTTGAGATTATGCTGCATGATATCAAACTCTTCAAAGAGTATGGCTGCGATGGTGTAGTGATCGGTTTATTGCAGGCAGATGGAACTATTGATCTATCCCGTACGGCTAAACTGGTAGAAGCTGCCTATCCCTTAGGTGTCACTTTCCATCGTGCTTTTGACCGTTGTCTCGATCCCTTTGCGGCAATGGAACAACTGATCGGCATTGGCTGCGAGAGAATACTGACCTCTGGTCAGCAACCTGAGGCGCCTGCGGGAGTTGAACTCATAGCGCGGTTGAACCAGGCAGCGGATAACCGCATCATCATTATGCCTGGCAGTGGTGTGCGGGTAGGCAATGTGCGGCAACTGGCTGATCAAACCGGCTGCACGGAGCTACATTCTTCTCTCCGCCGCAAAACGAAAAGCTCCATGCAATTCATCCATCCTGCTTTTGCTTCATCAGAAGAAAGCTATATGAACAATGCGATCAGTGCAGACGAAGTGCGCCAATTGAAAAAAGCGCTGACAGGTAATTAAACCAGGATATTCAAACATAAACCATAACTCTTCATGCGTACCATACTATTGCTGTTTGCTTCAAACATCTTCATGACCTTTGCCTGGTATTACCATCTTAAACATGAAGGATGGCCTTTATGGAAAGCGATCCTCATCAGCTGGCTGATAGCATTAATTGAGTATTGCCTGGCAGTGCCTGCCAACCGCTTTGGGCATACGGCCGGATTCAGTCTTTTTCAATTAAAGATCATCCAGGAAGTGATCACCTTACTGGTATTCGCTGTTTTCGCTGTATTAGTGATGAAGGAAGCTTTTCACTGGCGTTATCTTGTGAGTTTCGCATTCCTGCTTGGGGCGGTATATTTTATGTTTACCAATAAATTTGGCTAGCAGGTTGCTACAATGCTTTTGTCAATTGGTCCAGTATTTCCTTTACAGCAGGCCTTTTCTTATAATCAGGATTGAAAAAACGGTAGATGACCGTTGATTCTTTATCGATGATATACGTTGCAGGAACAGGAAGGTAATTTCCGTTCTTTCCATTGATCTCATCTATTTTAATACCGGCATTACGGTACCTGGTAAGCGTATTTTCCGGTACTTCAAATTCCACATCATAAGCTTTCATGATCTTGAGCCCTTCATCGTACAGTACAGGATATTCAGCTTTTGTTTTTTCAACGGTCTTAGCAACGTTCTCGGGTAATTCAGGGGTCACAGCTACCAGTGTTGCGCCTTTATCCCTGATCAGCTGCAGGGAGTCTTCCAGTTTTTGAAGATATTTATTGCAATAAGGGCACCATTCCCCACGGTAAAAAACCAGCACTACTTTTCCTTTCTTCAAAAGGTCTTTCAGCCGCACTTCATTTCCATTCTGATCTTTGGCTTTGAAATCAGGTGCTTTGGAATTCAGAAATAAACCTTCAGGTGCTTCCTGTGCAAAAAGGAAACAAGCGGAAAATATCAGGGCAATAAGAACAATGATCTTTTTCATATTATAACATATGTTGTCAAATCTACAACAGCCTGCCTGCTTAAAGAATGGTTTCTTATGGGTATTAACAAAATCTTGATTTGCCTTATATTTATCCCAACTTAACTGCTAAATAATGAGTGATAAACATTCAATCCGATTCGTACTGTATGCATTACTGGGACTAACACTTACTACTGCTGGTATTATCAGTCTTGTATATGGATTAGCCACCAAAGCCTCCAACGACTGGCTTTTCTGGGCTGCTATTTCCGCTTTTTGCATCAATGCCGGACTACTTCTGTTGGGAAGCAGCTTTGTACATAAGATAAAAGCTGACCTGGCCGGAAGAAGAAGAAAACAGCATCATTAGCCGAAGGCTTATGGTGCGATCTGTACTCTTCTCATTTCTAATTTTGAATCAGGTACTGTACTGGCCGCACTTTCATAATATTCATCCATTATCCATCCGATATTCCTGGCATAATAGTCAAGGAAATAGTCATCGGTTGGCACAAAAATGCCGTTCCCCCAATCCACTTCATACCTTTCTTCCACAACAATTGTGTTCTGATAGGTGACGCCACCGGCACCCGAAAGGGAGGTAGTAACAAGCGTATTCACATCCTTCTGCCTAATTGTAAACTTTATGCGTACTTTCAATGGAACTCCCCCGACAGTTCCGGAGTAAGCTGCAGTAGTCCAGCTAACCCCTGCAGGCTGATCATCTTTTATAAAAATGAATTCTACTTTCTGGGAAGCGTCAAAGCCAAAATAATCCTGAAGATCTGTATACTTGTAATAGTTACCGGCTGCTTTACGGTAACTGTCCATATCCTGGAAAGGAGGTGTTCCTGCCTGATTGAAAGTGCCTTCAAATGTAGTAAAAGCATTTCCGCCGATGGTGACGGTGCCTGGTTTAGCTCTGATCAGCAATGAATCTACATTAGGATTGTCATCCTGTTCATAACTCCAGTTGCTGCCTGCCGTACGGGGAAAATAATCTTTTGCTACTGCGGTTGCCAGCACATCAATAGTAAAGCTGCAGTTGGTGGTACCTGCTGTTACAGGAATGCTGGCAGGGCCGGCTGCTGCAGGAGTGCCGGAACCATAGAGTGTGATGATTTGCGCACCGACTGGTAAACTGCCTGTTCCGGAAAATACCATCCCATTACTTGTTGCAGTGCTGATAGAATAAGTTCCTGCTGTAGTTACATCCACTTTTATATCTACTGTATTGCTGGAGGTAAGCGCCACACCCATTACATAATCCCCACCTGCCAAAAAGTCCATACAGGTGCCAGGATTACCATCCAGGGAGAATACTGCAGGGCCTCCACCGCCTGCCGGCAATACCGTAACAGGGACAATGCATTCAGAAGTGCCGTATCTGACAGTAAAATTATCAATGCTTTCAAGAAGAGGGGTTCCATTGCCTTGCAGGGTTACCGTATTCATACCGGTAGCAGAGAAATTGCCGTTGCCGCGGAAATAATAACCATTCACGGTATCCGTGTAAATGAGGTAGGTTCCCGTTTTCAGCACATTTACCTGCACTTCGATCGTGTTGCTCGTTCCTACCAGCGCCACGCCTGCTTCATAAATACCGATAACAGTTTTGGGCAAGCAATCACCTGTAAGATCACTCTGGAGCGTACCTTCCGAAGAAACGCCTTCTCCGTTTTCCAAGCTTACTTCTTTCTGACAGGAATAGATCAGCATCAGGCCGGTCAGCAGTAACCCGCATAGTTTCTTCATAATAAGGTATAATTAGGATGCTTAAAAATAAGAGTTTTTTTCTAGCTGGAATGATTGACCTATAAAATAACGAAACGGGGAGGTTTACTGTTGCCTTCGTTGTATTTTTGTGTAAAATAATAATACTCAGATGCGCGTCCCGACCCTATTACTCCTGTCCCTGCTGACCAGCCTTATTTCCTTCGCACAGCCGGCCGCCTCTCATTTACAGAATGCCGATGAGTTTGAAAAGAATATCAAGGCTGGCAAGACTTTGATCCTCGATGTCCGTACCGATAAAGAATTCCGTTCTGGCCATATCAGCCAGGCTATGCAGGCCAACTGGAATGACAGTGCCCAATTCAGGGAAAGAATAAAATACATAGATCCGCAGCAACCGGTTTATGTCTATTGCCTGGTGGGTGGCCGCAGCGCTGCAGCAGCCACATGGATGAGAAATCATGGTTTTTCACAGGTGATTGAGCTGGAAGGTGGGATCAATGCATGGAAAAAAGCCGGCAAACCACTGGAAGGCTTCCAGGATGAGAAACAACTGAGCCTGGAAGAATACAGATCGATGATCCCTAAAACGGGAACAGTACTGGTTGATATTGGTGCCGACTGGTGTCCGCCCTGCCGGAAAATGCAGCCGGTAACAGATGCATTGCGCAAAGACCCATCTCTTCATTTTTCCATGATCAATATAGATGCCGGCACACAAACTGAATTGATAAAAGCCCTCAATATCGGCCCAATCCCGGTTTTCATTATTTATAAAAACGGGAAAGAAACCTGGCGCAAAGAAGGCATTGTTTCCCAGGAAGAATTTAAAAAACAATTACGTTAGGCTTGCGGATTTTTTTTAGCTATCTTTTCGGTCAAAGTACGGCTGATTAACCCAATCGATTATGCTATGAAATCTGCTTTCCGATTCATTTTCTTTTTCTTACCGGCATTTTCTTCATTTCTTATTTCAGCACAAAGTCCATCAGTAGAAATATTGACCTCAGGCACCAAAACCAGCCTGCGCGGACTCAGCGTTGTTAATGATAATATCCTCTGGGTAAGCGGCAGCGGTGGGATCGTCGGCAAGAGCAGTAATGGCGGCAAAACCTGGAAATGGATCACCGTGCCTGGTTTTGAGAAAACAGAATTCCGCGATATAGAAGCTTTTGATGCCAATGTGGCCATCGTGATGGGAATTGGAGAACCCGCTTACCTGCTGAAAACAAATGATGGCGGGGATACCTGGAAGATCGTATATGAGAACAAGGAAAAAGGCATGTTCCTGGATGCAATGGATTTTTCCTCTCCCCGCGATGGCATCGTGATCGGCGATCCCATCAATGGAAAAGCGTTTATTGCATTTACACATGATAGCGGCAATACCTGGGAAGAACTGCCTTCTGCAGATAATCGTGTAACGCTTGATAGCGGTGAAGCATTTTTTGCAGCCAGCGGCAGCAATGTCCGCCTTTTTGAAAAAGGGCAGTACTATCTTGTCAGCGGCGGCACACGTTCCAGGCTTACTGGTCCTAACGGCACTGTTATGCTTCCATTACTTCAGGGAAAAGAGTCCACCGGGGCCAATGCTATCGATATATTTGATAACGGCATCCCTGTTAAAGCCGGCAGCCGCATGGTGATTGTAGGAGGAGATTTTGCTGCAGATTCTTCCCGCGAAAAGAATTGTGTGTACACCACCAATGGCGGAAAAACCTGGCGCACGCCCAAAACACCCCCGCATGGCTACCGGAGCTGCGTGGAATATCTTTCTAAAAAAGACCTGCTCGCCTGCGGTCTGAATGGGGTTGATTACTCAGAAGATGGTGGAAAGAACTGGAAATGGATCAGCAAAGAAGGTTTCCATGTAGTCCGTATTGCAAAAGTGGGAACGATGATTTACCTGGCAGGAAATAAAGGAAGAATAGCAAGGATCAACTGGGATAGATGAGATTGATTTTATCTTCGTAGAGCAGATGGATTACATCAAAGAATATCGCCGTTTCATATATGGCCATTACCTGGCCGATGGTGTGCGTATTACAGCCGGTGTATTATTGCCTTCCCTGATATTAAGTTACTTCAACCAGCTACAACTGGGCATTTACATTTCACTGGGCGCGCTTTGCGTAAGCATTACTGATAATCCGGGACCTATTCATCATCGCAGGAACGGATTGCTGATCTGCTGTGGCATCGTTTTTCTTGTAAGCCTGCTGGTTGGATTTTCTTTACCGGTGAAATGGCTTTTCATGCTGGTGTTGCCGCTGCTGTGCTTTTTCTTTTCCATGATCGGGGTATATGGAGCCAGGGCCACATCTATCGGTATTGCAGCCCTGCTGGTAATGGTGATGATATCGCATGAAGGATTGCATGGATGGCAGGTCGTTTATTTTGCCCTGTATATGCTTGCAGGAGGCTTATGGTATACTTTGCTGAGCCTGGTGCTTTATAGTCTCCGGCCTTATAAACTGATACAGCAGGCGCTTGGAGAATACGTATTGTCTGCCGCTACCTACCTGCGGGCCCGTGCAGGTTTTTACGATCCTAACGCCGATATGGATGATTGCTACAGGGAATTGATGCGTGCGCAGATCGATGTGCAGCATAAGCAGGACCTGGTAGCGGAGCTGCTGTTCAAAACCAGGAGCATTGTAAAAGAGTCAACCCACACCAGCCGCATACTGATGATGGTATTCCTGGATGTTTCCGATCTCCTGGAAAGAGCCATGACCTCACACCAGGATTATAAAAAACTGCATGGATTTTTCGATGATACAGGCATATTGCCGGAATACAGGGCCATTATTATTTCACTGGCAGATGAGATGGATGAAATTGGCCTTTCACTCATCAGTGGAAAAGCTTCGGGCTATGATGCCGGTATTGATAAAGAACTGGTAACAGAGCGTGAACACCTGCAACAGTTGCGGCTCAAACTACTGAACCCTTCCAATCTCGAAGGATTCATCAGCCTCCGGCATATACTCGACAGTATTGATGATATCGCAGGAAGGATCCGCACACTGCATCAGTACACGTCTTATGACCGGAAGCTGCGTAAAATAAAGATCGACACGCCGGATCCATCCAAGTATGTAACGCGGCAGGCGATCGATCCGCAGCAGTTCTGGGACAATTTCTCCCTGCAGTCGAATATTTTCCGGCATTCATTGCGCATCACTATTGCTGCATTTGCGGCTTATATAATAGGGCAACTGCTGCCATTCGGACATGGATACTGGATATTGCTCACCGTTATCGTAATCCTGAAACCAGGTTATACACTAACGAGGCAACGGAATATCCAACGTCTTACCGGCACTTTGATCGGCGCAGCCATTGCAGGAGGCATATTGTTTTTTGTAAAGAACAATACAGCTATTCTTGTATTGCTTGCATTGAGCATGATCGGGGGTTACAGTTTTATGCGCTGGAAATACCTCGTGAGCGTAGTGATGATCACGATGTACCTGTTGTTCATGTTCCATATCCTTGAGCCAAATGATTTCAGGGAAGTAGTGCAGGAAAGAATAGTGGACACTTTACTGGGATGTATCGTAGGCTTCCTGGCATCTTACCTCTTGCCACCAATCTGGGAAAGGGAACAGATAGGGGAGTTGATGCAGCATCTTATCAATGACATTATACAGTATTTTGAAACAATAGCATACGCTTTCACGGGCAAGCCTTACAATAAACAATTAAGCAAGGAAAAAAGAAAACAGGCCTGGGTTTCGCTGGCCAACGTTACCGATGCGTTCAACCGCATGCTTTCTGAACCCAAAAGCAAGCGACGGGATTATAAAGAGTTCCACCGCTTTGTAGTGTCTTCACACATGCTGGTTTCGCATTTTGCCACGCTGGCTTATTATGCAGACAGTTTGCAACAAGAATATATTATGGATGATTATGCCCCGCTGATCAAAGCAAGCATAACAGAACTGACCAATGCAGGGCGTTTCCTGGAGAACCCACATTTTGAAGCGCCTAAAAAAACAACCGATAATCCCCAGGCATTGCTCGATCACAAGATCAATGCATTAATGCAAACAAGACAGCAGGAGCTCCGGCAGGGACAACTGGAATCGACAGGGAAACGGTACCTGAGCACATTCAAATCAATCACCGATCAATTCTATTTTGTTTACAAAACCTCCCAGGACGTGCATAAGATCTGCCGGTCTATTATCCTTAATTAACACAGGCAATAAAGGAGACAGGCTTCGTCAGGAGGCCAGGGAGGAATAAAGCAGGAGATATAAAGTTAACAGTAATTGAAAGCCTAAGGAGTTATTAAACAAAAGGTCATTCCTGATAACAGGAATGACCTTTTTAAAGAAAAAATATAAGCGTTAACTAAGCTGTCGATTAATACCTGCGTCCGCCGCCTCCGCCACTACCACCGCGGTTGCCACCAGGCCTGAATCCACCGCTGCCCCTGTTTCCACCGCCCTGACGATTGCCTTGTCCACCACCTCCCTGGTATCCACCACCGCCGCCACCGCGTTCATCAGCAGCTTTTACAACAAGTGGTTTTTTCCCTAATGAAATATCATTCAGGCTTTCGATAGCATCTTTTGCTTCTGCGTCATTCAGCATTTCTACAAAACCAAAGCCTTTACTCTTGCCTGTTTCCCGGTCAATAGCTACTTTGGCGGAAACGATTTTCCCGAACTTTTCAAAAATCTCTTCCAGTTCGGCATCGTCAAGGTCATAGGGTAAGCCAGCTACGAAAATCTTCATTAGTTTATTTTTTACAAAAGTACACAACTTATTCTTCGTATAGCATCACAAGTACCTGATATTCTTATAAAAAAATTTTCCTACTTAGGAGTTTTACCAGGCATTGGGGGAATGTCTTTTCTTAATATGTATGCATCACATATTGCAGTGCCCGGGCCTTTTATTTTCTTAAAACAAAAGCCGGCCGTTTATGGCCAGCTTTTGCGGGTATACTCTTAGCTAACTGTCATGCTGTTGTAAAACATCAATTCAAACCGCCTCTTCTCGTAGGAGGAGTTTGAGCCGGCCATTTGCCTGGTTCTCCGGTACGTGGGCTGGGAGGCAGCACACTTTTTTCGCGGGAGGTTTTTACAGGATCCTCACAAGCCATATATACCAGTATCGCAGCCAGTATCGCATTGTTTCTGACATCATCAAAAACGATCTTATCATAAGTATCGCGGTTGGTATGCCAGGTGTAGCTGCCGTATGACCAGCTATTGGAGCTTAATGAAAAAGCCGGCGCGCCTGCTGCTACAAAAGAAGCAAAGTCAGAGCCGCCACCACCGGGGAATCCCGGGAAACGGGTTTCGATCTGTGTACGGATATCTGCGGGCACTTTTGAAAGCCAGCGGGTGAGGTATTCATAAGAATTCAGGAAACCCTGGCCGGAAAGATTAACTACTCTGCCGGTACCATTGTCCTGGTTAAACAATACCTGCAGGTTTTTTACAATCTCAGGATGATCTTCCACAAAAGCCCTTGATCCGTTCAACCCTTGCTCTTCACTGCCCCAATGTCCTACCAGGATAGTGCGTTTAGGATTGGGATATATTTTTTTCAGTATCCGCATAGCTTCCATCATTACCAGGGTGCCCGTGCCATTGTCTGTAGCACCAGTGCCGCCATCCCATGAATCAAAATGCGCAGAAAGCATTACATATTCATCCGGCCTTTGAGTGCCTTTTATTTCTGCGATCGTATTAAAGGTGGGCACTACACCCAGTTCTTTTGAGTCAGTACGCACGCTGATCTTTGGTTTGATATCCGATTCAGTAAGGCGGTACAGCAAACCGTAGTCTTCCAGGGCAATATCTATTGTAGGTATCTTGGTAGTGTTGGCGCCGAATATTTTGTTGACACCAAAACCGTTTGACCAAAGGGAAGACACTATACCAGCGGCACCTGCTTTTTCGAGCGCCAGTGCCAGGTTCTTGCTGTTAAGACCTGTTTTGCGGATGCGTTTACCCCATGCTTCCTGCAACGCAGCCCTTTCCTTTTTCATTTTTTCAAATGATTCTTTGGTGCCAAATTCTTCCCAGTTATAATCGGGTCGGCCGGTTGGCTGCATCATGGAGATGAGCACAAACTTGCCTTTGACATTAGGCAGCCATTGCTGAAAAGCGATTGAATCAGCTACATCAGCCAGTATGATCGTTTCGGCGGTAATGGTTTTGCCGCCGGTGCTTGGGCTCCAGGCAAGCTGCGTGCCTTCCAGCGATCTTACACGCGGATAAACCATATCAATATGCGAAACTCCTCTTTCCCAACCTCTCCATTCACCCCATTTTTCATTGCGGGCGGTGATGCCCCAGCTATTGTATTTTGCCACAGCCCAATCATTGGCCTGCTTCATTTGTGGAGTGCCTACCAGCCTGGGGCCGATGCCATCCATCAGTTCGTGCGCCAGTGTTTTCAACTGTGAATTTTCGGTAGCTTCCTTCACAATGCCTTTTACAATTACGGAGTCATTTACCTGCCCGAAAGCAAGGCTTCCGGCCAAAAGACAGACAGGAAGGAAAAGCGTGCTTGTTTTTTTCATACTAATCAAAGATTTAGGAGATTGTTTTACTGGTCGAATATATGGAATCATCACAACTTATCCGCTGTTGCAAAGCAACGCTTTTACCAACCCTTTTGTCAGCATGTGGATAACCTCCTTTTTTAGTATAAACACGATCACTATGACCACCACACCAAAACACTACCAACATTTTTTGATCACATCTGTATTATCACTGTTGCTGTTCATAGAAGCAACAGCACAATCAAAGGATCATCCTCTTATGGTTTCCCTGACCGGCGGATTGTCTTTCCCGGTTGGCCGGTTTGCGGATAATAATGTTGCCACCCTGAGCACAGGATCATCTATGATAGGCGCGGCCGGGACAGGATGGACTGGCAATATTCAAATCGGCTATCGATTAAACACTCATTTCGGCATTGCGCTTACAGGGGGAGTAAGTGAGTATAAACGCGACGGAAGCATATTTGCAAAATATTACGAGCTTATCTACGGAAATAAGAGTACGGTGGATTCAAAACAATGGAGTGTGGTGAAAGTGCTGGCAGGTCCAACTTATACTGCCACTTTAAGCAAAAAACTATCCTTCCGGTCAGGCCTGTCGGCGGGCATCGTCAAAACAGCAATACCGGATTATAGCTTTACCATCAACGGTCCCATGGGAGAAATATTACTGGAGCGCTCAGCGGGCAAGGCAAAAATGCCTGCAGCATTTGCTTACCAGGCGAATGCAGGATTGGGTTATGAACTGAGTAAAAAAGTTATGCTGCTGTTTGATGTGAATTATTTTGATGCCACTGCTACTGATAATCGCCCACCTTCTATGGGCCGCCCGATCATGCCCAGTCCTAATCCACAACCGGCTTATGCGCAGGTCGAAGAAAAGTATAAGCTCAGTGCTTTTTCAGCTACGCTGGGCATTGGTTTTCGCCTTTAACCGGTTTTTCTTTTTGGTCTTTGGCTGATCAAGATTCAGTTCCATCTGGATATTGCAACGCTCATATGGTGAGGGACGGCCAGTCAGTTTTACAAATCCCAGTTTGTCATACAAACGGATAGCAGGCTTCAACAGGGTATTGCTCTCCAGGTAAAGTGCTGAAGCGCCCTCAGCCCTTGCTTTCTCTATTGCTGCCAACCCGAGTTTCAAACCGATATGCTGACCCTGGAATTCAGGAGATACAGCCATTTTTGCCAGCTCAAAATCATATAAGGGGTCGTTCATTTTCACCAGGGCGCAAACGCCGGCCGGTTCCCCATTGTATAAGGCAACAAGAATATGACCGCCTTTATCCAGGATATATCCTTTGGGGTTATCCAGTGCTTTATAATCAGCTTCTTCCATTTTAAAATAACGGGAGATCCATTCCACGTTCATGTCTTTGAACACATTCTTATAAGCGGATTTATAATCAACGACCTCCACCTTTTGGCTTTCCCGTTTCTTGCGATGTTCCTGCACACGTTCAAAAAGCGATTTTTGTTCCAGCAGGTATTCCCATTCGGCAACGGCTTTCCAGAGATCATAAGTGGCCTGGGACGACAACTCATCCACGGCACTGCTGATATCAGTATACTGGTCCTGTATTTTTGCCGTGATCTCTTTCCCTTTTTTGGAAAGAGCGACCACATTACGGCGGCCATCCGTTTTATCTTTTTTTTCCGTTACCAATCCCTTTTTAGCCATTTCACTGATGATCTTACTAACGGAAGGGTGGGAGTGCCCGATCTCTTTGGCGATCTCAGTAATGGCTTTCTCGCCATCTGTTGAAAGTGTATAAAATACCGGGAACCATTTCGGCTGCAGGTCCACATCATACATTTCGTAAATGAGATAGGCATCGGCAACCATTTTTTCCGTAAGCATCCGCAGCCGGCTGCCGAGCGCGAGCTTGCCAATTTTGTTGAAAAATTCCATTTTATATAAGTGATTATGTAATCAGTTACGTAAATGTAGCAAAAATCTATCTCAGGCATCTAAGACCGGCAGGATTTTTTAGCGGGGAGGCTCTTCCTGCAGCATCTTCATAACGGCTTCTTTTACATTCATGTCGTTCTTTACTTCCTTGCCCAGGCACCAGTGAAACAGTTCTTCAGAGCCGGAAAGATATTGCTGCACAATGCACTCGCCGATCTTACCAGGACTGACCAGGCCTTTTCCTGGCAGATAAGAATGGTCCGGAAAATCATACGTTACATTGTTTACAAACAGGTGGAGGTAGCGGATGCCATAACAGGCCGTTTCGCGGGCAAAGGTTTTGGCCATTTCAATTTCGAACCGGGCATACAGGTTAGACAAAGCGGCCCAGGGCCGGGGCTCCAGGTGATCAGTGTTGCTGACACTGATGTACATGCCATGACGGTTTTGCTTCATCAGGTCGAGGATGATGCGGCCGCAAATAAAAAACAATGTAAGATGTTCATCCAGCATTTTATGCCAGCTCAGTATAGGGAGGCTTGTCAGATCTGCTGAAGGTGATGGAGGTTCCAGTGCAACAATGGCCAGTTCCAGTTGACCTAACTCTTCCACGATCGCATCTGCAAGTTCAAATGCTTTGCGATGATCAGGCATATCCACCAGCAGGGTGATCAACCGTCCGCCCGGGATGTCTTCCACTTCCTGTTTCAGGCAGATAATATCCTGGGCGCTTTTAGCAGGTGCGATAACAGTAGCCCCGGCCTTCATGAGACTGCGGACGATGCCATTGCCGATCATGCTGAATGCACCTGCAACGAATACATGCTTGCCTGTGAGTGTTTTTTGCATGGGTCAATTTGAACAAAATTCAGTACAGGATAGGATTTCATCCATGTCGGAAATGCTTCAGTATATGTCGGAATCACTGAGATAAATTAAACTCCCACAAAGACTACGGAGATCACAAAGAATTAATGCCTGAACCCTTCATTGATATCATAAAAGAGTGAGATAGAATATTTCTTTGTGGTCTCGTAGTCTTTGTGGGAGTTTGACCAGATACGAAAGAAGTGGGCGATTAACTGATCTTTGCCATATACGCTTCGAAGAAGCGGTTAAAAGAGCGGCTCTTTAATATTTTTTCAAACAGGAATATTCCAATAGCTGCACAAAGGATACCGGCCAGCACATCCAGCACATAGTGATGACTGGTATACACTGCCGAAAACCATATACCCACCGTTACTATAATGAAAACAAGATTGAAATAACCCAGTTTCTTTTTAAATCCATAATACAATACGATCAGCGGATAAGCCGAATGAAGCGAGGGCATGGCCGCAAAAACGTTGGAACTCTTTGCATAAATGGATTGGAAAATGGTTACCCCAAAATATTCATCAAAGCGGGCAAGTCCGGCTGTGCTGCCCGGTGTATTCAATTCTGCTACCAAACCATGTTCCTGCAAATACCAGGGTGGGGCAGCGGGATAAGTATAATATCCAACAAACCCTACCAGGTTGACCAGGAAAAAGGTAAGGCTGAATTGCAGGAAAAGTCTGCGGTCGGTAAAAAATAAATAAGCAGCAAAAGCCAGGGGCACGGGTATCCAGCACAGGTAAAATATTCCGCTGAGGATATCGAAGAAGGAAGAATGATGCTGCAGGAAGTATTCATTCGGCGTAATAACAGTTCCGCCGGAATGAATACCGAATACCGCTTTCTCTGCTGCATGAAGGCTGCCCGTGTGTACATCACTGAAAAGGTAATTGGGAAAAGCCTTCATGTAATCAAACAGTATCCAGTATACAATGAAGACAGAAAAGCCAATAATGAATTTACGGGTGTAGCGGGAAGCATAATATAGCAGGTTGAATAAAACCACCAGGAATACCTGGTCCGACTTGAACCCTACCAGCAATGCGGAAATCAGGAGATAAGCCGCCGATAAAAGAAAAGTGATCAGCAGGTCTCTGGAAGTAAATAATCCAGGCTGCCCCTGGATTGTCTTCATGCTTTCTGCTTCTTGGGAAAACCTGACCGGAAGATCTCATCCCAAAGTGAGGAACTTACGCCATAGCCTTTGGTTGAGTCATCGTAATGATGCAACATATGATGCTGCTTCACTCTCTTCATCAGGGAACTTTTAAAATTATAGTGATGCATGGCATAATGCATCATATCATATACAAGATAACCGGTGATGAAGCCAGGGTAGAATGACCATAAATAAGCCTTCTCTTTAAAAAACAAGGAGAAAAGGAAATAAAACCCGACTGCCAGGGGAATACTGGCAGAAGGTGGCATTACCAGCCGTTTTGCATCTTTTGGATAATCATGATGAACGCCATGAAAAATAAAGTGCAGCCGCAGCGCCCATTTCGCTTTGGGCACAAAATGGAATATATAACGGTGCAGCAGGTATTCCGTAATGGTCCATACGGCAAGACCGCCAATAAAACACAGGGCAAATGTCCCGATATTCAACGGAGCAGTCAATGCGCGGTAAGAAAAATAGATGACCACAGGGACGTATACAAAAAGCGGCACTGTAAAATGAACTTTAGATAAGCTCTCTAACAGATTGCTTTTGAACATCCTTGTAGACTCAGTAGAATTCGAAATATAGTTCTTCTTCATGTACGCAGGTTTAAAAACGGGCCGGCTATTTCAACACTTTCTTTCTTTCTACCACTTCTGTTCCTGTGGCCGGGTCTGTTCCTTTTACTTCAAAATATTCAATGTTTGGCGACCAGAACGTACCTCCTTTATTGATCTTGATAAAGATACTTTTAAGGATGACCATTTTTTCATTGATCGTGGCAAACACATGGTATTTGCCATCTGCCGCCCTGGTCAGGAACATCGGGTACCTGGAATATGACACAAAATTAAGCTTGTATTTGCCATCTTCCAGCCGTTTTGTCTTGACGCCGTAGGCAAATTTACGCTGTATAAAGCTAAGCTCCTCTTTTTGTCCTTTTTCAGCATACCTGATCCAGTACACATGAACCGGGTTGTCTTTATCCAGTTCGCCATTTTCTTCCAGGCGCAGGTCACACATGATCGTATTCGTGTTCGGATTGCGCTGTAAATAAAATAACTGCTCGTTGGTGGCCGGTGGTGTAGGGAAACTCTCCTGTGCTGTAGCTAATACGCCCCAGCAGATAAACAGAGCCAGCAGGCCCTTCTTATGCAACATAACTGTTCTTTAAAATTTAGTCCTTTTTATGTATTAATTCCTTTGGGTTTTCCGCAATCCATATATCCAACAACTCAACGGGCTTCTTGTTTATCCAGTGCTTTTTTTGCATCCATCAACCGTTTTACGGCCGTAATGTTGGTCAGTACAGCCATTATGGTAATAGGAATGGTAAAAACAGACATGGTTTCAAACACCGGGATCGGCAGGCCCTGTACAGATACTTTATAATCTCCGCCGATAATGCTGCCGGTGATCCCGCAGGCAATTGCCGCCACGCCTGTGAGCACCACCCGTTCCGGTCTTTGCATCAGCCCACCTTTGTTCTCAATCCCCAGGCCCTCACTGCGCGCCCTGGTATAGCTGACCATCATAGAACCGATCAGGGCGATAAAGGCAAAGATCGAGCTCAGGAAATAGTGATGCGCCACCAGGTAATAACAGATCCCGAGAAACATGATGCATTCACTATAGCGGTCCAGCACAGAATCGAACAGGGCCCCGAATTTAGAGCTCATATTACCCAGCCTCGCCACCTGTCCATCCAGCATATCAAATAACCCTGCAAAAAGGATCAGGCCACCGGCCCATCCAACATAGGAAAGATCGCCGCGGTGGCCTTTTTCACCACCTTCGATAAAGATGATCGCCACCACTATATTCAGGATCAGGCCCGTAATGGTCACTGCATTGGGCGTGAATCCAATCTTGATCAGGCCTCTGACCAATGGGTTAATGATGACATAAATACCTTTCTGCAGGCGGTCCCTTGTACTGGGCATTACTCTATAATTTTGAATCGTTAGAATTCGAATCGTACACGGCCCCTGATTCCCCATTCCGGCACATTCGGGTGCTCCAGGTAACTCAGTCTTTTCACCACGTCTAACCTTAATATTTTAAATATATTACCGATACCCACACTTGCTTCCATATATGGCTTGTTGTTGAGCGTAAAGGTAGTAGGATTACCCAGATCATCCGTAGGGAAACGGAGTGTATTCGGATTGGACGCCGGATTGTTCTCATTCCTCATTCCTCCATACAGGAATTTGAAACTCGCCACTTCCCGCAGCTTCAGCTTTTTCAGCAATGGGATCTTATTAAAGATAAGCCCATTTAAAAAATATTCCGTGTTCACAGACACATACCGGTCACTTACAAATTCCATGAAGTTCATCATATTGAATGAATAGAACTGGTAAGAATAAGTCTGGTTGGCGCGGTGAATGCTCAACAGCGGATAAGGCACTTTTCCAAATGTCTGGCCGCCTTCCACAACGATATCCGCAAAACCAAACTGCGATAAATAAAAGCGTTTGAACGCACTCAATGTTACGTTCTGGTAATTGTATTCTCCACCCAAAAGGCCCTTGATCCCTGCAAGAAATCTTACCCGGAAAATGGGATATTTATTGAAAATGGGGATCCGGTAGTTTTTGCCCTGGTAGAACTGCTCATTGGGTGCCCAGCGGAGCTCGCCGGAAATCTCTGTTGTTGTAAGACTGGACAGTGTGTCAAAACCAATTCCGCTGCCGCTTGGTTTATCGTAAATGATATTACCTGCAGGCATTTGTTCCCAGCGTTTAAACCCGAATGTGTAAGAAACGTTTTTACCAAACTCCCTTACATATTCCGCCTTGGCAATCCTGTTATAAAGCCATTTATTATTATCTCCCCGTTTGAAAGAGAGCAGGAAGTTATCTTCAGCCACAAACTGCAGTTCCTGGCCAGGGATCTTTGTATCATACTGATAACTCAGGCGCAGATAGTTCAGCGGATACGAGTAAATGGATTTGTGATTGAATGAATAGGTGCCTGATAAATAATATTTCCATTTCTTATCCTTGAAACCATACGCCACATAATTCTCAAGGTAAATATTGGGACTCAACTTGGTGGTGGTACGTCCGCCGGCGCGTAAACGGAACCCTTCCACAGGGTTAAAGCTATAGAAGGCATTTACTGGCCCTACTTCAAATATGCCAAACGACTTGTATCCTGCCAGCAGGAGAGTGGCCCAGTCCATCAGGCGCCGGTATGATTTCATTTTCACCAGGCTGTCCATGTTTGTGTACACGGAAGATTCTGTTTCAGTCAGGGGCCTGTGACGGTTGGTTACCCAAAAACTATCCTGTGCCTGTGCTGGATTTTCTACCTCCACCAGATCTTTTCCCTTGTACACACTATCCGGTGCAGGCTGATTGATCGTAAAGTTTTTAAACGATACGGTCCTTTCGCCCATGATACCGCCATCTGCTTTTTTTGTCAGGGCAAATTCAGACAGCATATTACTCATGATCACATGATAGCGGCCATCTGTTCCTCTTTCAAATTCCTGGTTGATGCGCAGTTCCCTCGACCAGTTAAGGTTGGCATGCTTGCTCACAGCCATAGTTATTTTCTGCACGGCATAATTACCATCGAGCGTAACGAACAATGAACCGCGGAACAGCAGGTCATTCAGATTGCGGGGAGTAAAAGCAAGTTGTATCAGTTTGATGCCATCCAGCTCAACCGTATCGCGGATATAGAAACGATAAAATGTAGGCGCTCCATCTGCGATGGGGCTGAGGAACTGGTTGCCGAGAATGCCAATATTATTTTCATACACGTCAATATCGGCATACATGCTGTTCAGGTAACGGCTGATACCATCATTGTCGATAAACTCACCCAGGTTCACTTTTTTCTTTGCCAGCACATAAGTTTTTTCCTTGGAAGGATCTTTACGGAAATATTTATCCGACAATGTTTCTTCGAGATAGATCGGCAGCAATGCTTTTCCTTCTATCTTGGAAGAATCGGAGTTTTCCAATAAGAAACGGAAATTCTTGAATAGCCTGTTCTTTAATAATTTTTCGGGTTTGTTGGTAAGGGAAAGCTCGATCTTTTCGTATTGCTGGTATTGTACGTAATCATAAGAGCTTACGCGGTTGTCACGCTTATGCTCCACCACTTTGCGGATCAGGTCAACTGCAGGGTTATTTTTATTGCTGTATTTTCCGCGTTTGGTATTTCTTACGGTCACTTCGCTCAGGGCTTCGAGTTCCAGTTCGATATTCAATTCCTGTTCTGTACCAGTTTCAATTTTTCGTTCAACCGTTTTATAACCACCGTAGGAGAAAGTGATGACCGTCAATTTTGGATTGGTCGTTGAAAGGGAATAGCTTCCGTTCTCTCCGCTGATCACGCCTTTGGCGCCTTTGAAATAGACGCTTACAAAGGGGAGGGGAGAGCCAGTGGAAGCATCACGAATCACACCCTTCACCACTGTAGTTTGCCCGTACAATAGCGTAGTGGTAAGCACCAATAAAAAAAGTAACCACACCTCCTTAAAACTCTTCACGCGCTTCATCTTGTCTTGTATTATTCAAAAAAACATATTTCCTCTGTAAAGTATAATTCCAACCAACAGCCACTAACAATGATGTGACCACTTTTGCCAATATATAATGAATACCTGCCTGTTTGGCCAACAGGTACATTCCTGTCGCATTCAATGCCAGATTTCCAATCCATACCCACAGGTATCTCAGCGCCTGTTTTCCTGCCGCCTGACCTCCTGCGCGGAATACCCAATGCCTTCCGATCATAAAATTGATCACCCCGCCACAAACCGTGCCTGTTATGCCAGCCCATACAACATCTGCATGAAATAGCTGAACAAGTATGATAGTAATGAGATAATCACACAGGGAAGCAATCAGGGAAGCTACATTAGCCTTTAGAAAAATAGTCATATCAGACCCATTTTGTCTCTATCACCAACCGGAGAATGGCAAAAGAATAAATGCCTGCCAGCACATCATCAGCCATCACTCCCCATCCTCCGGGCAACCTTTCAGCGCTTTTAATACCTAATGGCTTAAGTATATCAAAAAAGCGGAACAGGATCAACCCTACCAAAGCATATTTTATATCTACAGGTGCCCACAACAAAGTAATCATCATACCTGCCACTTCATCTATCACCACCTTACTGCTGTCGTGTCCCCATCCACTTTCCACTTTATAAGAACTCCATATACCTAGAAACAGTATGGCCAATGCCAGAACGATTGACCATACTGTTGATATATTTTCTGCAACCAATAGCCATACCACGCAATACGCTGCGGCCGCCACGCTTCCGCCTCCTTTCCCCATATAACCGATGCCGCAGGTGGCTATGGCTTTTGCTGCTTTGATCATAATATGTCTACCAGCTCCTGGTAATAATCCAGTCCCAGGTGCGTGATCAGGTCTTCACCCATTAAGTGGCGAAGTGTATTCTGCAATTTGATCAGTTGTTTGAAAATATCATGTTCAGGCCTCAAACCTTCCGCTGTTTGCGGTGATTTCAGGTAGAATGATAACCATTCCTGGATGCCGGACATATCTGCACGTTTAGCCAGGTCGATGAACAGGGCAAGGTCCAGTACTACCGGCGCTGCAAGAATAGAATCACGGCAAAGGAAGTTTACCTTGATCTGCATCTGGTAGCCCATCCATCCGAAGATGTCGATATTGTCCCAGCTTTCTTTATTATCTCCGTGTGGAGGATAATAGTTGATACGCACTTTGTGATAGATATCGCCATAGAGGTCCGGATTGTCTTCAGGTTTGAAGATATCTTCCAGCACACCCAGTTTGGAAACTTCTTTTGTTTTGAAATTATCCGGATCATCCAGCACCAATCCATCGCGGTTGCCAAGGATATTGGTAGAGAACCAGCCAGACACACCCAGTGCTCTTGCAGACAGGCCGGGAGCAAGGATGGTTTTCATCAGTGTCTGCCCTGTTTTGAAGTCCTTACCGGCAATAGGTGTATTAGTTTGTTTTGACAACTCAACCAGTGCAGGAATATCCACTGTCAGGTTAGGAGCGCCATTTGCAAAGGGAACACCCAGTTTAACCGCAGCATAAGCATAGATCATGCTGGGAGAAATGTTCGGATCATTATCTTTTAAGCCCTGCTCAAAGCTTTCAATGGTTTGATGCACTTCAGATGCCTCAAAGAATATTTCAGTTGAACCGCACCATACCAGCACCACGCGGTTGAGATCATTGGCATCTTTGAAATTCTCGATATCATCCATTACCTGTTTGGCCAGGTCCCACTTGGTAGCACCTGTTTTAACATAAGTGCCGTCCAGGTTCTTTACGAATTTCTTGTCGAATACCGCTTTCATCGGGCGGATCTTTTCCAGTTCTGGTTTGATCTGAAGCAACAGGTGGGGGTCCAGCACTTTTGCATGTGCAGCAGCTTCATACACGTTATCTTCATAAAGGTCCCAGCCACCAAACACAATATCTTTCAGATTTGCAAGAGGCACGAAGTCTTTGATCAGAGGGTTACGGTTTTCAGTTCTTTTCCCAAGGCGGATATTGCCCATCTGGCTCACCGACCCGATCGGCTTCGATAATCCTTTATTGATGGCGATCACACCGGCCATTAATGTAGTGGCAACGGCGCCCATCCCGGGTGTCAATATGCCCAGTTTCCCTTCTGCTTTCCGTATTTGCTGACTCATGTTGGTTGTTTTAAAACAGTATATAAAATGTGTTATATCCAATTATTGTGCTTATACCAGGCCAGGGTTTCCTGCAACCCTTCATCCAGGTCATAAGCAGGCGTGAAACCCAATTCCCTCTTTGCCTTTTCAATGCTGCAATGCCAGTTCAATGCCGTAAGCTCATTTAGTTTTTCACGGTTCAGCGCAGGCACTGCATTCATGAAGCGGTATGTTTTCTCCAGTATGAATGCCAATCCTTTTACTACTGAATAAGGCAAATGTATTTTGGTTGTTTTCTTATGCAGAAAAGCCTTTACAGAATTAGCCAACTGGTAACGGCTGTAAGACTTTCCATCCGATACATTGAATACATCCCGGGATGCGCTCTTATTAAACAAGGCATTGATGGCGATCACTGCCAGGTCTTTTACATAAATAAAACTCAATTGTTGCTCCTTCTTCCCGATATAAGGTTCCCATCCGCGCTTGATGGTCCGGAACATGATAAAAATATCTTTCTCCCTCGGGCCATATACAGCTGTCGGCCTTAACACCACATATGGTACAGAAAGAGTGGCCAGTTGCTGTTCTGCCAGTAACTTGCTTTTGCCATAGGCAGTAACAGGGTGGGGGTGGGTCTGTTCAGTGATCGTTTCAGAGGCTTCACTCAAAGGCCCCAGTGCTGCCAGGCTGCTGATAAAGACCAGTTTCTTAAAAGAAGGTCCTAATGCTTCTGCAGCTTTTGCAATATTATAAGTATAGCCGGCATTGATGGCGTTGTAATCTTCCTGTGTACCGGCTTTGGTAGTGCCTAATGCATGAATAATGTATTGGCATCCGGATTTCTCGAGTTCATTCTTCAGGCTTTCCACGTCATTGAAATCAGGATAGCAGTACTGGATATTATGTACCTGCAGGTGGCGAACATCGCTGTTTCGTCTCACTGCAGCGCACACGTCCAGTCCCATTTCCAGGGCAGCTTCTATCAGGTGGAACCCGATGAAACCACTGGCGCCTGTTATCAATACTTTTTCTTTCATAACGTTTTTTCGTAAATCCTGTACTTCTTATAAACCTTTCCGTTGATGCTTTCGATCCCTTTTTTCATCATTTCGTTATGTTCCAGTATCCAGGAAGCTTCTCCGCCGTCCAGGTTACGTTCCTGCGCCCGTTTGATTATCCTGGCATAAAAACAAGCTTCGACCCCCAGCTTCCGGTATCCTTCAACAACTCCGAGGGCCAATACCCTTACATATTTTATTTTTTTCAGGCCAAACAGCAACTTAAATATGCCGAAAGGCAGTAAACGCCCTCTGGGTATGGTACGCAAGATCTCGTTGATATTCGGTATCGCCAATGCGAAACCGATGAACGTACCATTATGTTCGGCGACCAAACAAAATTTCGGGTCGAGGATCATTTTCATATCCTTGGCCATATAATTGAACTCTGCATCCGTAGCCGGCACAAACCCCAAATTCTTATCCCAGGCAGAGTTGTATACTGCTTTCACTTTCTTCACCTCATTGGCGAAGTCTTTCATATTGATCGGACGGATGGTTATCCCTTTGGTTTTCAGTCGGTTTTCCAGGGCTTCCTGCAATTTTATTGAACGTCCATCCGCGGCTGCTGTAGGGAGGTCATAGGCCAGCAGGTCTACCTGTTTGGTCAGGCCTGCTCCTTCGATCAGGCGGCTGTAATACTCCTTGTTATAGGTCATCATGGCCACAGGAGGGGCATTAAAGCCTTCAACCAGCAATCCGCAGGCATCATTGGTAGTAGGATTAGTGGGGCCAACGATCGTTTCCGCACCTTGTTTTCTCAGCCATTCGCTGGCTGCGTCAAAAAGTTTCAGGGTTACTTCCTGGTCATCTATAACATCAAAAAAACCAAAAAAACCATCTTTGGTTTTGTTGAAGCTATTATGATTATTGTTCATAATAGCAGCGATGCGACCAACTAGAACATTGTCCTTGTAAGCCAGGAACAACTGGGCTTTGGAGTGTTCATGAAAGGGATGCTTACCCGGCGTCAGGATATCGCGTTGGGCGATGAACAGCTCCGGTACATAATTCTTATCCCCTTTATAAAGATCATGCTGAAAATCTATAAATAATTTTAATTGTTTCGGGGAATGAACCTCCACAATAGCAATCATAATTCCTGGTTTTGAAGGGCCGTTTTTATATCCAGCTTCACTGCGGCCTTGTTCAGTTTCTCGATCGCAAAATCGATCTGGCTGAATGTATGCGTGGCCATCAATGAAAACCGGATCAATGAAGCATCAGAAGGTACTGCCGGAGAAACAACCGGGTTTACAAACACACCTTCCTCCTGCAGCATGCGCGTAAGCAGGAAGGTCTTTTCATTATCCCTGATATATACCGGTATGATCGGGCTTTCGGTAATACCGGTATAGAAACCGCAATCTTTCAACAACTGGCTTGCATACTTGGTATTGGACCAGAGGTTTTCTATATGCTCGGGTTCGCTCTGGATCAGATCAAGAGCAGCGATCACGCTGGCCACGGAGGCTGGCGTCATGCTGGCGCTGAAGATCAGTGAACGGGCCTTATGTTTTAAAAAGTCTATCACATCACTATTACCTGCTATGAAGCCACCCAGTGATGCCAGTGATTTACTGAATGTGCCCATGATCAGGTCCACTTCACCGGTGAGATTGAAATGTGAGGCGGTGCCTGCACCTTTTTCACCGATTACCCCTAAGCTATGTGCGTCATCCACCATGATATTTGCACCATATTTAGTTGCCAGCTGCACGATCGCGGGCAGCTTCACAATATCACCTTCCATGCTGAAAATGCCGTCTACAGCTATCAGCTTCAGGCTGTCGGCAGGCAGGAGAGCCAGTTTGGCTTCCAGGTCGGCCATATTATTGTGTGCATATTTGATCACTTTTGAAAAAGACAAACGGCAACCATCAATAATGGAAGCGTGATCATATTCATCGATGATCAGATAATCATTTCTTCCGGTAAAACTTGAAAGAGCACCCAGATTGGCCTGGAAACCTGTGCTGAACAATACTGCTGCTTCTTTACCCGTATACGCTGCCAGCCTTTCTTCCAGCTCTATGTGAATATCCAGTGTACCATTGAGGAACCTGGACCCGGCGCAACCGCTGCCATATTTATCTGCAGCCAGCTTTCCGGCTTCCACTATTTTAGGATGATTGGTAAGGCCCAGGTAAGAATTAGAGCCAAACATTAATACTTTCCTGTTTTCCAGCATAACCTCTGTATCCTGTCCCGACTGTATCACGCGGAAATAAGGGTAAATGCCTTGCTGCCTGATTTTTTCTGCATCTTGAAAAGACGCGACCTTTTGCTGTAGTTTTTTATGCATTTTTTTCCAAGTATTCCATTGCAGTTTAAAGCAGGAACCCTATTCGCGTGAAATTACGCAAAATTGAACATAGTTCACGGGCCTGCCAATGTCTAAAACGCTCTTTAATATGTCTAAATCCCTCTTTCATACGCACACAATCCTCCTGCTCGCGGCTCAGTTTAAAATGTTTTTCGGTAAGCACTGGGGGTTATTCCAGCATGATTTTTGAAGAATTTACTGAAAAAAAACTGATCACTGAAAAACAATTCTTCTGAGACCTGAGCGACAGACAAAGATAAATCGCTTAATAATACCTTAGCTTCCATCATCACCATTTCGTCGATGAACTCACCTGCTGTTTTCCCCGATACTTCCTTTACTGTTTGTGACAAGTATTTAGGCGTTACAAAAAGATGATCTGCATAAAATTGAAGGCTTCTTTCCTTCCTGGTATGCTCAGGAAGCAATTTCAAAAACCTTTTTACGAGATCTTCTTTCCGCGTAAGCCTGATTTTTTCTTCCGCATGATACTTGCGGTGGAGCGATGCCAGCTCAAACAGGAAGGCAATAAAATGATGCCTTACCACTTCGTCCTGGTATTCTCCGGCAGCACCGGCAGATTGATTCTTTTTGTGCAAAAGGGCGATCAGTTCCATCAGTTCATCTGTTTCCGCCTGCTCCAGCCCCAGATGGGGACTGCCACTTGCAGCAAAAAAATCAAAAGCCCCGTAATACTTTTTGGGGATGCTGGATTGCATCAGGAAATCGGGGGTGAACATTACACCTGTAAGTGAACAGCCGTCCTCGGCGCCGATAAACTGGCGGACCGTATTGGGGCCGATCACCAGCAGATCATTTTTCTGCAGGTGATAATCAAACAGGTTGAGTTTTATATGAAGGGAAGATTCAGTAACAATAAAAATAAAAAAAGCGTCTGCCCGGAAGGGGTACCGGATATGACCATCCTGCTTTTTCGCCGACTTTGAAAATACATGAAGACCGCTTTGCTGGGGACCTTCACCTGCTATTTTCAAAAGATCGCTGAGCGTAAGATGCTTTATAACATTATTTCTCACTACTTCAGGCATTGGATGGTGGTCGGTTTATAATTTTTTTTCAGAGTTAACTTCCTAATCCGGTACGGTCAGCGGCTTTGATCAACAATCTTATTCTTTGAAATGTTCATCCGCCAACGCTGCACTCCTGGTTCTCACGGCCGGTATTAAAGGTGTTTCCCTGGCAGCCCATTTATGGTGCTTATTAGAGCAGCATCTAACTATCCCTAAAGGCATCATTGTCATACCCCCAGGATAATAAATTTCATACAAAGATAACAGGCTTTGCGATATGGCTATCTAATCCAGGATGTAATCTACCCCTGAAAAACGGTATTTGGCCGGGTTTTATTGAAATTTGTCCTGTCAAAATGCCCGCAAAACCAGACATATACTGATTAAAATATATGCAAATATTTGATTGGAACCGCCGGTTTTTTTCTTTTCCCCAGTTGTTAATAACTCCAAATCCATAGTGCAAAAGCCTATTTGGTATATTTGCCCGATTGGGAATCCGGGAAAAACCGAGGTAACCTCCTGGATTAAAACCATATAGAACTGATGGCAAAAGAAAAAGAATCAAATCTCTTCGATTATACAGAAGACAGTATTAAAAGTCTTGACTGGAAAGAACATATCCGGCTCCGCCCGGGTATGTATATCGGTAAACTGGGCGATGGCTCTTCCCCCGACGATGGTATCTATGTGCTGGTAAAAGAAGTGCTGGACAACTGTATCGATGAATACACCATGGGATATGGCAAAGCAGTCGAACTTACCATAGAAGGCAAACAAGTGACGATCCGTGATTATGGCCGCGGCATCCCCCTGGGTAAAGTGGTTGATGTGGTAAGCAAGATCAATACCGGCGCCAAATATGACAGCAAAGCCTTCCAGAAATCAGTAGGTCTCAACGGCGTGGGTACCAAAGCCGTGAACGCCCTCAGCAATTATTTCAAGGTAACGGCCATCCGCGAAGGAAAAGAAAAGACAGCCGAATTTGAAAGAGGCGTACTGGTAAAAGAGCACAAGGAAGCCAAAAGCGGCGAACAGAACGGTACACTTGTCACTTTTATCCCCGACGATACAGTTTTCCGCCAGTTTAAATTCCATTACGAATTCCTGGAAAACCAGATATGGAACTATTGCTTCCTGAATGCAGGGTTGAAGATCATCTTCAATGGCAAGACCTATGTCAGTAAGAACGGCTTGCTTGACCTGCTGCAGCGCAAAACAAATGAAGATGAGATCCGCTATCCCATCATCCATCTCAAGGGCGACGATATTGAAGTGGCCATTACGCACAACAATGATTATGGTGAAGACATTCACAGTTTTGTAAATGGTCAGCACACCACCCAGGGAGGTACTCACCAGCAGGCATTCCGCGAAGCATATGTAAAAACGATACGTGAGTTTTTCAAGAAGGATTATGATGCGTCTGATATCCGCACCGGCATTGTGGCGGCAGTAGCTGTAAGGGTAGTGGAACCTGTATTCGAATCGCAGACCAAGACCAAGCTTGGCTCAGTGAACGTGGATGTGAACGGCCCCAGCATGAAACAGTTCGTGAATGATTTCCTGGCCAAAGAGCTGGACAATTTCCTTCATAAGAACAGCGCTATCGCCGATGGCCTTAAGAAAAGGATCGAGCAAAGCGAACGGGAGCGTAAAGAAATGGCCGGTATAAAAAAACTGGCCAATGAAAGAGCCAAGAAAGCCAACCTGCATAATAAAAAGCTGCGCGATTGCCGTGTTCACTTCAATGACGAACCGCCTTCCAGGGGTAAGGAAGAATATATTGCAAAGCAGCAGGAAACCACCATTTTTATCACCGAAGGTGATAGTGCCAGCGGTTCCATTACCAAATCGCGCAACGTGGATACACAAGCTGTATTCAGCTTGCGTGGTAAACCACTCAACAGCTTTGGATTGACCAAAAAAGTGGTATATGAAAATGAAGAGTTCAATCTATTGCAGCATGCATTGAATATAGAAGAAGGCATGGAAGGATTACGGTTCAATAATATCGTGATCGCTACCGATGCCGATGTGGACGGTATGCATATCCGTTTGCTGCTGATGACCTTCTTTCTCCAGTTCTTCCCCGACCTGGTAAAACATGAAAAAGTGTATGTGCTGGAAACACCGCTGTTCCGCGTAAGAAATAAACAGGAAACTATTTATTGCTATGATGAGGCAGAGAAACAAGCTGCTATCCGCAAACTGAGCGGCAAACCGGAGATCACCCGGTTCAAAGGATTGGGAGAGATAAGCCCGGATGAATTTGCACGGTTTATCGGTGCTGATATGCGCAAACAATTGATGCGGCTGGAACAGGGAGATCATATTCAGCAATTGCTGGAGTATTACATGGGCAAGAACACCATGGACCGTCAGGAATTTATCATCAATAACCTGAAGGTTGAATTGGATAAAGTGGATGAAGAAGAAGTAGCGGAGAAATAACCATTAAAGGCTTAAGCCTTTTAAACTCTTTTTAAACGAATCAGCTTGACAAAACTTGACCTGATAAGGAAATCGAAGGCGCTTTTCATGAGATGGAACCTGCATGGAATTGTCGGGCCTTTTACCGGCGCCATGCAGAATGGCGTGTATATGTCCAAACTCAGTAAATGGAGAAAGGACCATCCGGTAAACGGATATAACGACTGGTACCAGGGGAACTGGGATTACAACCGCCGTGTATTGCTTTACGAAGCTGTCAGCAAGCAGGAGCATTTACAGAACGCCGCTATTGATTATTTTGAATTTGGCGTTAGCGGAGGATCTTCTTTCCGCTGGTGGGTAGCGCATAACCAGCAGGCCGATTCAAGATTTTATGGCTTTGACACATTTGAAGGATTGCCGGAAAACTTTGGCCCGTTTGGAAAAGGCGCTATGGCCGCTGCACTGGAATCGTTGAATATAACAGACTCCCGTGCCACTTTTTATAAGGGTCTTTTCCAGGACACACTGGTGCCTTTCCTGGAGCAGTATAAAAGCACGCGGCGCAAACTGATCCACCTGGATGCTGATCTGTTCAGCGCCACCATTTTCAGTTTGTCGCAATTATACCGCTTTCTGAATGATGGCGATATTCTTTTGTTTGATGAGTTTGCCGTGCCGAAACATGAATTCATGGCTTTCCAGATATTCACAGAAAGTTTTTATGTGGATTATGAAGTGATAGGCGCTGCGAATAATTATTTGTTCCTGGCAGTTAAAATAAAAAAGACGGCCTGACCATTTTCAAGAATTGTTTTACTAAACCTGATTTCCCGATATGATACACATTGTATTTAACCAAGTAGAAGTTGAACTGATGCAGAGCGTGATCGCTCTCGACGAATCCCTTGCCGGCGATGCGATACTGATAAGAGACGATTTTGCCGTTGGCCCTCTCACCGGCCTTGATACAGAAGAAGGATGGAATGCGAGATTGGAATGGTGGAAAGAAATATCCCAGGGCTCCCCTTATGGGAATGACCTGGTAGGAAGCTTTGACGACAGGCAAACTGTGCAGGAAATAAAAAAACGACTGGATGAAAACACCGAAGAACAGGTATGGATCTGGATGGGACAGAACCAACATGATGTAACCGGCTATTACTGGCTGATGCCTCAACTGAGGGAATACCAGGGCCGGATAATGGTATTGTATATGAACAATCTTCCTTTCATCAATGAAAAAGGGCAGATCTTTTATCCTTCCTGGCTGCATGAGATACAACCCAGGGAATTCCTGAAAGCAAAGAAACTGGCACGCCCCGTTACCCTGAGCGAGTTTGAAGTAGATCCTGACGAATGGAAAAGGCTTGCAGATGAGAATGCCGTAGTGCGTATGCTGGAAGGCGGCAAAAAGATAGCTGGCAAAGGAGAAGATTTTTATGACGGCGAGATCATTAAAAACCTGACCGGCGAATGGCAGAAAGCCAATCGCGTGCTCACGAATACGCTCAACCGGATGAAGATCAAAACCGGCGATATATTCCTGATGTGGCGCATGCGCAATCTTATCAGCCAGGGCAGAATAGAAGTGACCGGCGATACTGGCAAAGGCTGGAAAGATTTTGATATAAAACTGTCTGGCGCTTCAAAAGCTGAAGCAACGGCTGCTACTGCCGCTACTGCGTAATCATACACCATACAAAGAACATAACAACCTAAGATAGATGAGTGCAGCAAAGAACAAATTATCGGATGTACAAAACAACGACAGTGGCTTGCATGGCCAGTACAAGACCTGGTTTCTCGATTACGCTTCTTATGTAATACTGGAAAGGGCCGTACCTGCTGTGGAAGATGGTTTGAAACCGGTACAACGCCGCATCCTTCATGCGATGAAGGAAATGGACGACGGCCGTTTCAATAAAGTAGCCAATATCATCGGACAGGCCATGCAGTATCACCCGCATGGTGATGCTTCCATTGGCGATGCGCTGGTGAATATGGGACAGAAAGACCTGCTGATCGAGACCCAGGGTAACTGGGGCGATATCAGGACAGGAATGGACGCGGCTGCTCCGCGTTATATAGAAGCCCGCTTAAGCAAGTTTGCACTGGAAGTGGCATTTAATGCCAAAACCACCGAATGGCAACTTAGCTATGATGGCCGCAAAAACGAACCTGTTACATTGCCGATGAAATTCCCGCTGGTGCTGGCGCAGGGCGCTGATGGCATTGCAGTAGGGCTTTCAACCAAAATATTACCGCATAACTTTTGCGAACTGATCGATGCTTCCATCAAATATCTGCGCGGAAAGAAATTTGAACTGTATCCCGATTTCCAAACCGGTGGTATGGTTGACGTGGCAGAGTATAACCAGGGAAAAAGGGGAGGGAAAGTAAAAGTAAGAGCCCATATTGAAGAAGTGGACAAGAAGATCCTGGCAATAAAAAGTGTGCCTTATGGAGTAACCACTTCCCAATTGATCGAATCAATCGTAAAAGCTAATGATCAGGGAAAGATCAAGATCAAGAAAGTAACGGATTACACGGGCGCCGATGTCGATATCCATGTTGATCTTGCACCCGGTATTTCGCCTGATATCACTATTGATGCGCTGTACAAGTTTACCGATTGCGAGATCTCTATTTCACCTAATACCTGCGTGATCGTTGGGATGAAGCCTGAATTCCTGGGCGTGCATGATCTGCTGAAGCTTTCCACAGACCGGACAAAGGACCTGCTGGAAATGGAGCTGAAGATCAAATTGAATGAACTGCAGGAAAAATGGCATTACACTTCACTGGAAAAGATATTCTTTGAAGAAAAGATCTATAAAGAACTCGAGAAGAAACACGACACCTGGGACAAAGTGATCGATGCGATCGATAAGGCTTTCATTCCTTTCAAAAAACAATTGAAAAGAGAGATCACGCGGGAAGATATTCTTAAACTGACAGAAAAGCCTGTACGCCGCATCTACAGGTTGGATATTGATGAACTGAATGCACAGATCAAAGGACTGGAAGCAGATATCAAACAGGTGAAACACGATCTGGCCAACCTGGTGGATTTTGCTGTGGCATATTACGAGAACCTGCTGAAGAAATATGGTAAGGGCCGTGAAAGAAAAACGGAGATCAGGCAATTTGAAGTGATCGAAGCCAAGCAAGTGGCTATCGCCAATATCAAACTGTATGTGAACCGAGAGGAGGGCTTTATAGGCACAGGATTGAAGAAAGACGAATACCTGTTTGATTGTTCAGACCTGGACGATATCATCGCTTTCACAAAGCGTGGTATCATGAAAGTGATGAAAGTGCATGATAAGGTCTTCATTGGAAAAGACATCCTTCATGTGGCGGTGTTCCAGAAAAACGATGAACGCACCACGTATAATATGATCTATGCCGATGGAAAAGGCGGCATGAGCTATGCAAAGCGTTTTAATGTAACCGGCACTACCCGTGATAAGGAATATGATCTTACCCGCGGGGATGATAAAAGCAAAGTGCATTACCTGAGCGTAAATCCCAATGGGGAAGCGGAAGTGGTGAAGATCACACTTACTCCCGGCAGCTCTGCACGTATCAAGGAATTCGATTTTTATTTTGAAGAGCTGGCGATCAAGAACCGTAACAGCATGGGCAACCAGGTAACCAAATACCCGATCAAGTCTGTTAAGTTCAAGGAAGCCGGCCGCGCTACGCTCAGCGGAAAGAAATTATGGTTTGATGATAAATTCGGAAGGCTCAGCACTGAAGAGAAAGGCCTTTTCCTCGGAAGCTTTGAGGCCGAAGACCAGATACTCGTCGTTTACCGCGATGGATACTATGAGATCACTGACCAGGAACTTACCCAAAGACTGGATGCAGAGAATATTATCCTGATCGAAAAATTTGACCCGGAAAAGATCATTTCTGCTGTATACCTGGATAAAAAGAATTTGCAGTTCAATGTAAAACGCTTCAAGGTTGAAACCACCACCTTGAAAAATAAATTCTTCTTCATTAAGGAAGGCGATGGTAACTATGTTGAAGCCGTATCAACTGAACAGGAGCCGGTGCTTGCTGTGCAAACAGGCAGGGGAGAGCAGATCCGCAAAGCCAAGTTTAAAATAACCAAGGTAACGGAAGTATCGGGTTGGAAAACTGTCGGAACCAAGCTGCTCGATTTCAGCAAGAGTGTGCAGATGGAATGGGTGAAATCGAAAACAGATAATAACCAGCCGGAATTGTTTTAATAACCAGGACCTTCCTGTCAATCCCTCTGTAAACCTGATAGAAAACAAACAGGCCTACAGGGGGATTATCATTCCTTCTTCTGCCACTTTAAACCCTTTTGCAGAAACCTCTTCTTTTTCTGAAGATCCCTTTTTGCGTAAGGGGTTGGTATGGTTGAAATGGATAAAAACGATCTTTGATCTCACTGTATCAGGCAAGCCTGCAAACAACTGCATGCTTTCTTCTACAAATGGATGCGGCACTTCCTTCATATCCCTTCCCGGCAACTCGCCATTCTTATAAAAAGTTCCGTCCAGGAAGGCAATATCAACTTTACTGACCTCTTCATTAATATTCCTGTCCCATTTTTCCCATTTATCAATATCAGGAATAAACAATATTTTTTTACCTACGCTTTCAATAATAAACCCAACTGTTTCAGAAAATTCATCGCGGTGGGGTACCACGAGCGGCTTTACTTTTAATGAAGGGCTGAGAGTAATGCTGCTATCTTCCTTCAACGCATTCAATTGGATATTTTTCAACTCCACCAGTTGACTCCAGGGCGCATTATACCGCAGGAAAGAATCCATACGCGGCATAGTCCATACAGGAACTGATCTTGCGCCCATAGCCTCCCTTCCGAGTTGCAGTAATCCTGCATAGTGGCCTATGTGCGCATGCGTGGTGAAGATACCGGCAGGAATATGACCTGCCTGGCTGCTGAGATATTGCTGTACTGAATGAAACTGGGTGGTAATGTCAGGTGTAGCTTCGAAAAGCCAGTACTGGTTTGCTTTTCTATCGACCAGCGCGAGACAGGTAACCAGCTTTTTTTCTTCTGCTCCTTTCCAGTAAGCATTGCAGCATTCTTTATCACACCCTGCCTGGGGATAGCCAGCGTCCTGCATAATACCGAGAACCGCTATAAACTGATCTGGTAATCCGGGTTGTTTTACTGGAGAGGTGTCATGACCGCAACTCTGTGCGAAGCACAGTGCATACAACATGAATCGAAGCGGTATTCGTTTCAGTGCAGGTAGTTTGGTCATGTAAAAAGAAGGTTTGTAAGTTAGGCCGGCTATTTACGTTTTCGTCGTATCCGTATGGTCGCATTTTTTTCCAGGCTGCTCGATAACCGGATCTCATATTGCTTCTCTCCATCAGAAACGATCATCAGCGCTGTATTGGGCGGAATGGAGCCAAGGTTATCTGCAAACATACTCAATTCATTCACCTCTTTTGTAGTGTCCAGCGCCAGGTTAAAATGAATGGAACGTGTACTCAGTCGCTGCGAGAAAGCGAGTAATTGATTATTGAAGAAAACAGAAATAGAGTCTCCGTCTATTTCACCATTATCATAAAAATCCACCTTAATGGAATCGGAATTCACTTCTATTTCGGAGGCCAGCACCGATTCCCTTTTCTTGAATTCATCTTCTACTACATAGTTCACCACTTTACGTTGCTGAATGGTCACTGCCTGCAAAGTGTCGGAAGCCGATGGTGTCCATACCTGGTAAGTCTCTTTATATTCACGGATGGCTCTCAGCACAGAGTCCTTTTGACTTGCATCTTCATTCAACGAGAGATTGAAATTAATATCAAAGCAGGTATATCGATTTTCCGGTAATCCCACAAAAGCTCCTACCAGGTTAGAGCCTGCCTTTGCGGCCCTGAGACTGGCGCGAAGGTTCATGATACAGTCGATCTCCATATTGTTGTTGGAACCGAAATAAGTAACGGGAATATTATACAGGTTCAGTTCGCGGGTGGAAGCATTGTAATTACCTTTCACCTGAACACTGCGATAGGTGTTTTTAAAATAATAGTTCAGTACACCTTTCACATATCCTTTCTCTGGCTGCAGGATCATTTCTACCAGGTAATTACTGGCCGAGCTCTTGATCTTCACATTTCCATATCCATACCAATATCCAAAAACAGACTGCCCATACCCTTGAACGGCAAAGAAAACAGCGATAAGTAGGAAGAGTTTTTTCATGTTGGTTTGGTTTGTCAAAAATCGTGCTAGTTGACCAGCCGGGAGTCTCTTTCAGATTAGCGAAGATATCGCTTCATCTCCCTTTCAACATCTTTCTGCTTGATGCTTTCACGTTTATCATGCAGTTTTTTACCCTTGGCCAGCCCGATTTCTATTTTGACCAGGTTCTTATCGTTGAAATAAATGCGCAGGGGAACAATGGTATAGCCTTTTTCCTTCAGTTTGGCCTCAATTTTCCGGATCTCCTTCTTTTGCAGCAGGAGTTTCCTGTCGCGCAGGGGATCGTGATTATTGAGATTACCATGCGAGTATTCTGCAATGTGTAGGGATTTAACCCATATTTCCCCCTGGTGGAGCAGGCAATAACTATCATTAAAGCTGACCTTCCCGCCACGGATCGATTTCACTTCCGTTCCCTGCAATACCATGCCTGCTTCATATTTTGCGTCAATGAAGTATTCATGATAAGCCGATCTGTTTCTCATTTCTGCCATGCACAAAAAAATAAGAGGCAAAAATACCTCTTAGCCGTCAAATTTAGGGGATGATATTAATTCCTGAATAAACCGATCACTTTAGTCAGCTTGTCTTTCAGTTCTGTTCTGGGCACGATAAAGTCCAGGAATCCATGTTCCAGCAGGAATTCACTGCGCTGGAAGCCTTCCGGAAGGTCTTTTTTAATGGTTTCCTTGATCACGCGGGGGCCTGCAAAACCGATCAGGGCGCCGGGTTCTGCGATATTGAGATCGCCCAGCATGCCGAAAGAAGCAGATATACCTCCGAAAGTGGGATCGGTAAGCAGTGAAATATAGGGGAGGCCTGCATCGCTCAATTGGGAGAGCTTGCCGCTGGTTTTAGCCAATTGCATCAGGGAAAAAGCACTTTCCATCATCCGGGCGCCACCACTCTTGCTGATCACCATATAAGGTATTTTATGGGCAATACAGTGGTCCACAGCACGGGAGAACTTTTCTCCCATTACGCTGCCGAGGGAGCCGCCAATGAACTCGAAATCCATACAGGCGATCACAATATCCTGGCCGCCTACCTTGCCAACGGCAACACGCATGGAATCCTTCAGGTCAGATTTGCTCCAGATCTCTTCCAGTCTTTTTTTGTAAGGTTTCAGGTCAGTAAATCCCAGGTAGTCCTTTGAGCGGATATTATCAAACAGTTCCGTGAAAGAAGCGTTGTCGAACAGTATATCATAATATTCGCTGCTATTGATCCGATGGTGATAACTGCATTTGGGGCAAACAAATAAGTGCTCCCGCAGTTCCGTCATTGTGCAGATATAATTACACTCCGGGCATTTGGTCCACAAGCCTTCCGGTGTTTCTTTCTTCTCAGAGGTCTTTGTATTAATCCCTTTTTTTATCCGTTTGAACCAACTGCTCTTGGTCTCTTCTGTCTTTCCATCCTCACCAGCCAGGTTTGCATCAAAATCTTCGAATTGCTTCGCCATAACCTAAGTTTGTTAGGGTACAAATATAGAGAAGTTTGAGTTTATGCCTAATAGAAGGCCGATGTTCGATCGAGCATCGGCCTTCAGTTTATACTTAAAATGCTTTTTTCGACGGGCTGCCTGCTATTTCGATCATTGCAGTCAGTTCCTGCATCAGTTTATCATCGCTTCCATCAAAGCCTACAGCTTTGAAACGGATCTTGCCTTCTTTGTCGATCACGAATTTAGTGGGAATACCATCTACTTTGAACTGGCTAACCACTTTGTCTTCGTTATCCATCAACACATCAAAAGTGTATTTGCTTTTAGTAATGAATTCCTGGGCGTTTTTCTTTTTCTCCTCCACCTGCTCCCAGGTATCAACGAATACGAACTTAACATTGGGATCGTCCTTGTATTTGGTTACCACTTTCTGCATTCCGGGGAAAGAAGCTTTGCAGGGACCGCACCAGGTGGCCCAGAAATCAACGATCACCACTTTCCCTTTAAGATCATTGATATCGATCTTATTGCCATCAAGGTTGTACAGAGCAAAGGAAGGTGCTGTTTCATCCAGCATGGATTTCTGTAAATGCTCCATCATTTTCAGATAAGCTTCTTTTTGCAAGTTGGAGAGATAACTATCGAATCCTTCTGTTGTTTTCTTTTCTTTCTTATACACTTTTTCAAGGATGCCGGTAATGCCTGAAGTGGATTTGCCGTCTTTTACGAATTGTTCCAGTTGGGCCTTGTATTTTTTAACCGGCAATACTTTTTCAGCAAGCAGGCTGTAAGTATTGTTCTCATCTGCGCTTTTTCCTTCCCTGATAACAACGGCAGCATCTTTAGCATAGGGAAAACCTTTTTTATATTTTCCCAGCTTATACAATATCATGGCATAAGTATCCGCATACATGGCATAAGTGCCCTTCCGGCTGTTATCCCATTGCTTCTGGGTCATATAGTCAGGCTTGGCCGTTGTGGGGGTCTGCCATTGCCCTTTAGCTCTTTCTACTGCAAAGCGGGAAAATTCTTCTGCAAGCACAAGATTGCTATCGGTTTCCTGCATGTTCCAGGCCATATTATTATACAAAGAAGCCAATCGGGAAGAATCAACATACTTAGAAACAGCCAGCGCTTTTTTAAACCCATCCCAGTCTTTTGCATTAAGATAACCGCTCAGTACACTGGCATAATAGGATGGTAACGCATTTTTTACACTTGTCCAGGCAGAATCTGTCTCTGTTTTTTGAACGATCTCATTAAACAGTTCCTGTTTTTTTGCAGGCGTCCGTTCGGCATAAAATTTATTCACCTGGTCCATCATGGTCCATTTACCATTCGGATATTTCTCTTTTTTCAGATCGCTGATGAGTTTAGCTTGCTGTGAAAGCTTAGCTGCGCTATACAAACCTTCGATGTAACTATAATCATCTTCTGTTTGCAAACCTGCTTTCAATGTTGCTTCAATTTCTTTCTGCATTAAGGCACTTCCTTCAGCCGGTTTTTCTGCGTTCAACAAACGCAGGTAAGAACTCATATTGTTTTTTTTGCTGGCAGGAAACAGGGCAAACTCCTGCGTATAGCTTTCAAGAGCTTTGGCATTATCTCTTTCACCGCCTACTTCTCCGATATAGTACTGGTAATATAATGCCTTCAGTGCATTGCTGCCTTTCTTGGGGCTATCGCCATTGTACAGATAAGTCCAATAACCTTTATTAAAATTATTGTCAAACTTATTGTCTACCGAAAAAGAGAAATAGAGAAAAAGGCCTTCGCTGCCTGTTTGAACTGTGCCCTTGAATTTCCCATAACTGCGGGCCAGTTTGATATCAATGGCTTTCTGACTGCCTTCGCCCATCTGGTAAGCAACAGCTTCCACCATGGCAGTCGTATTTGCAAGATCGCCTGCCGGCTCATAAGTGATCGTTACCAGGTCACCAGGCTGAGGCTTTTCAGGACTGATCGTAAAATTGGTTTGTGCGCAAAGATTGATCGTTACGCAGCATAACAATAACAGTAAAAGGTTTTGATGCTTCATAGTCGTTCTTTGAGGATTATAAAAAAAACAAACAATGACCGGGGAGTGTTACCCGAAGTTATGGCTTACTTTTTTAAAGTGTTCTCAAAAAGTTTGAAAATTCTTTTATACTCGTCCGTCCAGCTGCTGGGTTCTACAAAGCCATGGTCTTCCATGGGGTAGGAGGCCAGTTCCCAATTGTCCTTGCCCAGTTCTATAAGGCGCTGTATCAGTTTCACAGCATCCTGATAATGCACATTCACATCCACCATACCATGGCAGATAAGCAGGTTGCCTTTCAGCCCGTCGGCGAAATAATAGGGTGAGCTTTTACGATAAGCGATGCTGTCATTATAAGGCTCATTCAGGATGTTGGAGGTATAACCATGGTTATAGTTGGCCCAGTCCGTAACGGGTCGCAGGGCTGCACCGGAAGCAAATACATTTGGTTCGGTGAACAGGCCCATCAGGGTAATAAAGCCGCCATAAGAACCGCCGTATAAACCTACATTCTTCGGGTTCACACCAAAATTTTTGACCAGGTATTGAATAGCGTCCACATGATCTGTCAGGTCCTTGCCTCCCATATGGCGGTAGATACCCGTTCTCCAATCGCGTCCATAACCTGCGCTGCCGCGATAATCGATGTCCATTACATAATAACCATTATCGGTAAGCAAATTATTGAACATATACTCCCTGAAATAACTGCTCCACCATTTATGCGCATTTTGCAGGTAGCCTGCACCGTGCACAAATAGTACGGCTGGTTTGGAAGGAGCGGGGTTGGCTGGTTTATAGAGACGTGCATATACAGTAGCGCCATCCCGTGCAGTAAAGGTGATCACTTCAGGTTCGCGCCAGTTGTATGTTTTGAATTCTGCGCTTTGGGCTTTATCGGTGATCTGTTCAATACGGCCGCCTGCTTTATTTTCCTGCAGGTATAATTCCCAGGGTTTGTTGATATAGGAGTAAAGTATGGCCAGGTATTTTTCATCAGGTGAAATGGTTACCTGGTTGGAACCGGTCATGGTAGTAAGCCGTTCCTGTTTACCAGTAGCAATGGTTAACCGGTAAAACTGCTGCTCACCGGGATGCACTTCATTGGTGTTGATATAAAATGATTTTTTATCTCTTGAAAGACGGGCCTGCTGCACTTCATATTTTCCTGCAGTCAGGGCTTTCTTTTCACCTGTTGTTACATTGATCGTGTAGAGGTGTGAATAGCCGGTAGCTTCTGACTGGAAATAAAAAGTCTGATCATCTATCCAGCCTGTGCCGCCAAAACCAATACCAGGTCCGCCGATCCAGGCTTCATCCCGCTGGCGGTCGAGCAGCTTCAGTTTTCCGGTAGCAGTATCCATCAGCATCAGCCATCTGTCTTTATTATCATCAGAACGGAGATCGAGCACAGCATACTTACCGGCAGGCGACCAGAAAGGACCGGAGATGCTCACAGCACGCGCTGCTGCTTTTTTGGTCTTCTCTTCCAGTTGCTTTGGATAATCCTTTACATAATCGGGCAGGTCTTTGATGCCGGGAATGGAATCGGTTTTTACCGCCCATACGGTGTCCTTATCCCTATCATACACAAAAAATTCGGAAGTTCCCTGCGGGGCGCCCACTTTTGAACGGCCGGGTATATCTGTAGTAAACCCGGATTCAGTCACAAAGCTGGGAACGATGGTATTCTTGGCATTTGCAGCAGTTTTAAAAAGACGGTAAGAAACAAACCGTCCATCAGGGCTTACTGAAAGTCCCTGCATCACTTTATCTGCGATCGGAATACTTTTTATTTCTTTTGGCTTGGGAAGTGTCTTGGTATAAGCTTCCCCTTTTTCCCTTTTTTCTTTTCTTGATTTCAGCACTTCAAAATAACGGAGCTGATCATTCTTCAGCCAGTCTTCCTGGAGATTTGCATCAGCTTTTGGAGCAGCGGGTGTTGCTCCTCCGGTTGTGGGAGGGCCGCCTCTTCTTTGTCCTGCACCGGCACCAAATGGGGTTGCAGCCGCAGAAGCAGGTGTTGCTTCACCCGAACGGATATTGGTGAGTTGCTGGATTTCACCTCCGGCAATATCCCATGCATATAAATTCATGCTCCGGGTATACACTATTTTACTGTCTCCGAAAGAGAATTGTGCGTTGGATTCTATTTCCGTTGTTTGAGTTATACGTTTTGTTTTACCGGTTTTAAGATCGGTATAAAACACATCGCCATCCTTTCCGTATACATACGCTGTACGTGCCTGGTTGTACACAAAGGTACCAGTGCTGCGCAGGTCCTGTGTTTGGGCCACAGATGCTTTACTGGGCTTTTTATCTTTCAGGGAAATATAATAAAGCGAGTCGGCAAGTGCATTGTCAGGGTTCCAACTGAAATAAAGATATTGGCCATCGCCAGTCCATTGCACACCGGAAGGGGAGGTGCCCATCCATTTCGGGTCGCGCATGATCTTATCAACGGTCAGCGGCGAGAGTTGGGCCTGGGAAATGGCCTGCATAGAAATAAAAAGAAGAAAAGCAATAAGCAGTTTTGGCATGATGAAGGGATTTAGAGTCTAAATATAAATGAGGTCGTTGACATTTCTATGGATATTCTGGGCAATCATGTCCGTGGGCACATCATTCGCATCACCGCCAAAGGGGTCTTCGATCTCCTCAGCGATGAGCTCAAGGCTGGCCAGCACATAAAAAATAAAGGCCACTACCGGTATCACATAAAACCCGAGTTGGAACACATACCCAAAAGGAAGTGTCATGATATAAATAAAGATAAATTTCTTGATAAACACGCTATAGGAAAAAGGAATGGGAGTGTTCTTGATCCGTTCACAGGCGCCGCAGATATCGGTAAAAGACTGCAGCTCGGTGTTAAGGAAAATGAGCTGCTCCCCGCTGATCTTTCCCTGCTGATGCAATTGCTGTATATGCTGGAATATCAGGCTGGCCACCTGGTTGGGAACATGCTTTTCCCTGTCAATTTTATTGAAGATATGTTTATGCTCTTCGTCCTCAAACAGCTCGATCCTGGTCTGTTCCTTATGCAGGTGATTATGCAAAGCATAAGCATAGGCAGGGATGATTTTACGGAAAAATGAGCGTTGGGATTTTTCTTCAGCAGGCAGGATCACATTCAGCTTAAGCGCCAGGTTCCGGCTGTTGTTGACCAGGCTGCCCCAGAGTTTGCGCCCTTCCCACCAACGGTCATAAGCCGTATTGGTCCGGAACACCAGGAGCATGGAGATCGCAAAGCCCAGCAGGCTGTGCATAACTGGGATATTTTTTACATAGCTTTTATCAGAAAGCCTCCAGTATTCCAGCTCCAGGTAGGCGACAAGCCCGGCATACACGCAAATGCCCAGGATCAGCGGGGCCAGTTGGCGGACTGTATCAGCTTTATGGATACGGAAAATAAAGGTGAACCATTCTTTTGGGTTATAGGAGATCATATAAAGATTTGTATCTAAAAATAAATATTCAATGAGAATTGCACTAAAAAAACCGGTAAACATGGCTGAATAAATCCAGCTATGCTTACCGGTACTATCATTTAGGGTTTAAACCTTTTTGTTTCCTGATTATGCGTTGCGGTTGATGCAATTCAGATCTCCAAATGCTTCTTCGAGGCGTTTGATAAAGCTCTCTTCGCCTTTACGCAGCCATACACGGGGATCGTAATGCTTTTTATTCGGCTTGTCCTCACCTTCAGGGTTACCCAATTGTCCCTGCAGGTAGCCTTCATTCTTTTTATAATTGTTCAATACGCCTTCCCAGAAAGCCCATTGCAGGTCGGTATCAATATTCATTTTGATAGCGCCATAGCTGATCGCTTCGCGGATCTGGTGCTGTGGTGAACCACTACCTCCGTGGAATACGAAGTATACAGGCTTGGGATCAGCTGTTTTAAATTCTTTCTGAACGTATACCTGGCTATTGTGCAATATTTCCGGGCGGAGTTCTACATTACCAGGTTTGTACACACCATGTACATTACCAAAAGCTGCTGCTACGGTAAACATATTGCTTACTTTGCTGAGCTCTTTATAAGCATAAGCCACATCGGCTGGTTGTGTGTACAGTTTGCTGTTCTCCACATCGCTGTTGTCCACTCCATCTTCTTCACCACCGGTAACACCCAGTTCAATCTCGATGCTCATGCCCAGTGGAGCAAGGCGCTTGAAATATTCAACTGATGTATGGATATTCTCTTCAATCGGCTCTTCACTCAGATCGAGCATATGAGAGCTGAAAAGGGGTTGTCCTTTCTCTTTATAGAATTGCTCACCGGCGTCCAGCAAACCGCTAATCCAGGGAAGCCATTTTTTAGCAGCATGGTCGGTATGCAACACAACAGGCACACCATAATATTTTGCGACATTATGGATATGGAGAGCGCCAGATACGCCACCGGAAATATTGCCCTGCAGCTTGTCATTTGGCATTCCTTTACCGGCAATGAATTGCGCACCACCATTGGAGAATTGAATGATAACTGGTGAATTTACCTTAGCGGCTGTTTCAAGGGTAGCATTGATCGTATTGGTACCAATTGTATTTACTGCTGGTAAAGCAAATTGGTTTTCTTTTGCGTCATTGTAGAGTGCTTCCAGTTCTTTACCAAACAGCACCCCGGCTTTGTACTTGCTCATTGTGGATCTTCTTTAATTGATTATTAATGGATCATAGTGGCGCAATCGTTCAAAAGAGGCGCTAATATAATCTATTTCTGTATTTACCTCTTTTTTTATATCTGCGGATCAATCCATGCTTTTCCCCAGGTTTCTCTGCACCAGCAGCAGGTTTTTTTGCAGGGTTTGTTTTAAATGGCGTTTTACCACCTGGCCCATCGATTGGCAGCGGTTGAAGGCAGTAGTATTCAGGTGTTCATTCAATCCGTTTTTCAACTCAATGATCTTGGTTTGTGTGGATATTTCATCAGTCGACATAATATCGAGCAGTTCCTTGATCCTGTACCGGGATGATGCCAGGCGGAAAGTGATCAGTGTTCTTTCTTCGGCCTGGTATTGCGCCATGGATTCCTTATTCAAATGAGAGAGACATAAGTTGACATACGAATTATTCTCCTTGAAGAACTGTGGCAGATAAAAATTCTTCCGGCCTTCATAACTCTGCTGATCAAAATCAATTGCCCTGATGCGGTATTGATAATCCTCTATATCCGGCGTAACGTCTACCACAAAGTTATAGCTTCTCATATCCCCCAGCAACCTGACGAAACAACGCTCATTGAATTTTACAAATTCTTTTGCGAGCCTGATCCTGTTGGTTCCCGGATCATTCAACATCTGCTGAATAAAAAGATCACCGGGGATGCCCGGAATATGTTCTTCCACGAGGGTTTCCCTGTCTGTAAAAAAAGTCATCCGGTTGGGTGAAAGGATATGCTCCAGTTCCAAACCATAGATCCTGGAAGCATCGGCAATTTTTATATAGTAATGATCATAGTTATCATTATACTTATTCACTATCCTGATGCGGAATGGATGTGAATTGCCAAACGTACAATAATCCACGCGCGCTACATCAAGATGGCTGGTAAAACTAAAATCACCTTCGGTTTTAAGAATAGCATAGATCTTCACCAACCCTTCTCTTATAAAATCCCATTCCCGTTTATCATAAATAGTTTTTTCCCAGAGTGTATCATTTCCGTTCTTGTCTTTAATGGGCACTGAAAAAGTGTAGTTCAATAAATCAGTATAGGAAACCGGCAGTTTCACTTCCCTTCCATGATGCCGCAGGTAGGAGCGAAGCTCACGGCTCACAGGGTACATGGGCTTTTTGCGGGAAGGTTTATTGGTGCTCATAATGGAAAGGTAATTTAAATAGATGATGTCAGCGACTTGAAATAAGCCGGCGCATGTATCAATCTGCTTCCATACCAGCTAAACATTTCACCATCCACAAGGAGGATCTTTGTATCGGGAAGAAAGGGTTGCAATTCGTCAATATGCTTTTGGCTGAAAGGATAAGGCTCTGAAGAAAGAAAGAGATATTCACAGGCGGAAGCCTGCAGTTCTTCAATTGTAATTACAGGATAACGGCTGCTGTTTGCAAAAACATTTTCGTAACCGGCCATATCCAGCATGGAATGAATAAACGTGTCGTTGCCCACGGTCATATAAGGAGATTTCCAGATCAGGTAAGCAGCTTTAGGTTTACGGGGTGGAACAGGCAATGCCGCAAAACCGGCTTTTACCTGTGCAATGATCCGGGCCGCGGCGTCCGATTTCCCGGTGATGCTGCCTATTTCGCGGATCATATCATAAGCACCTTCCAGAGTATGTATATCGCTGGTCCAAACAGGAAAATGAGCCGCCAGTTCCTCCACTTGCTCTTTTACATTCTCTTCTTTATTGGCAAGGATAAGATCAGGCTGCAACTGATGGATCAGTTCCATATTCAACAGTTTGGTGCCGCCGATCCTTTTTTTGTTTCGGAACCATTCGGATGGATGGATGCAGAATTTGGTAATGCCGATCACTTCTTCCTGCAGACCGAGGTCGGCCAGCAATTCAGTTTGAGAAGGAACAAGAGAGATGATACGTTGGAGTGGGGACAATAAAAAAACAGTCCTCCCTGTTTGATCAGCAAAAGCAGTCATGAAAATTTTTAATCGAAGATAAACTTCTTTATCAGAGCGAGAGACTGCTTAACACGATCGGGAAAACTGTTTAATGGTGTTAAATGACACTTTTAAGTTTCACCGCGCCCCCCGCTAAAGTTGCCTTTAGCAGGAGGATTCTGGACTTAATTCTTTTCATGGATTTGGACACGGTGACTTGAGGTCTTCAAGGATGGATTGGACGTTTGGACGGTTTTTTCTTGGATCTTTGGTGTGTTTCAGGATTCTTGGACTTTGGTTTTTTCTAAGGATCGATTGGATATTGGTTTTTCAAAGAAGGAAGTTGACCGATATTGGATTTTTCGTTTTGGTTTTTTTCTAAAGAATTGGATTTTGTTGGGTTTCTCTTAAGTTATTGGATCGGGTTATTGGTATTGGATTTGTTAGGGATTGTTTATCAATCAACTTCTGCAACAAAATTAATTATGAAAGCTTTAATAATATAGCGCAGTTTTGACCGATTTCGCAGCATCAGTATTTCCCACATTCATCGTAAACCATCTCGTTTACAATTGTAAAAACAACGTTTTAAAAACTAGTATATTTACGATAAAAGGGCTCCGGTAACGTTACCGGAGCCCTTTTTCTATACTCATTTTGATTCACATTATTATTGTGCGTATTATTTCCCTAACGCCTCTAACATATCATACTTGGTAACGATATGATAGTTGCCGGCTTCATCTTTTGCCATCACAGCGCCATTGCCTTTGTGGATCAGGGGACTTAATTTCTCAATCGGAGTATCAAATGCTACAACGGGCAGGGCCGGTTCCAACACGTCCTCCACCTTCGAACTCTTGATCTCCGGGTTGTTGAAAACTTTCTGGAAAAGGCCGCCTTCACTGATCGCTCCGATAGGCCCTTCACCATTCATGACCGGTATTTGCTCGATATCATATTTCTTCATCAGTTCCACTGCTTCAGCCACTGTTTGCTGCGGTTCTACCGTGATCAGGCGCTTAGTACCTCTCGAGCTCACCACATCCTTGAATGTCTTCACATCCAGGAACCCTCTTTCGATCATCCATTGATCATTATAGATCTTCGCTACATAACGGCTACCATGATCATGGAAAATACAAACCACCAGGTCATCTTTCTTCAGTTTTCCTTTTAACTGCATCAATCCCTGGAGGCAGCTACCGGCACTGTATCCACAGAATATACCTTCTTCGCGGGCCAGTTTGCGTGCCATCACAGCACCATCCTTATCTGTTACCTGCTCAAAATAATCGATCACGCTCATATCATAGTTCTGCGGCACAAAATCTTCACCAAAACCTTCACTGATATAAGGATGCACTTCATTCATATCGATCTCACCGGTACGGAAATATTTTGTGAGCAATGAACCATACACATCGATTGCCCATACCTGTATATCCGGATTTTTTTCTTTCAGGAACATGGCTGTGCCGGTGATCGTACCACCTGTTCCGGCCGTGCATACAAGATGGGTGATTTTGCCATCGGTCTGTTCCCATATCTCAGGACCAGTGGTTTCATAATGTGCAAGCCGGTTGGCCAGGTTATCATACTGGTTCATGTGATAGGAATTGGGGACTTCCTTTGCCAAACGCTTTGCCACACTGTAATAACTGCGGGGGTCTTCAGGCAATACATTGGTAGGGCAAACGATCACTTCAGCGCCTACTGCTTTCAGGATATCTGCTTTTTCTTTAGACTGCTTATCGGTGGTAACGAAAATACATTTATAACCCTTTACCACGGCTGCCAGGGCCAGGCCCATACCTGTGTTGCCGCTGGTGCCTTCTATAATAGTACCGCCCGGTTTCAATTTGCCTTCCTGCTCAGCCACTTCCACCATTTTGAGTGCCATCCTGTCCTTAATAGAGTTACCGGGATTGAAATAATCCACTTTTGCCAGCACAGTACAGGGAAGTTCTTTGGTCACTTTATTAAGCCGGATCAGGGGGGTATTGCCAATCGTTTCGAGAATGTTGTTTTTAATGTTCATTACAAGGTTTTTGGAAGTGAATAAGGCCGGCCAAAGGTACGATTATTAAACTTTCTGTGTTTTGCACGATCTATAAGCCTGTTATTAATTATTTATTCACGCGCCAGCCTTCGCCAAGGCTTCGGCGGGCAAAAAAAACGATCAACATGAAATTTTCCACTGGTTTGAAAAGGGCAGGAGTAATGCTCGCTTTGTCTTTTGTGATAATGCAGGCTTCTGCGCAAAAGGATTCCACAGCACATTCACCTGAGTCACGTGCGAAAGGCATCACTGACAAAATGAAAACTGAGCTTACACTTTCAGATGATCAATACAATAAAGTATATGATATCAATCTGAAGTATGCACAGAAGAACACAGAAGCTTTGAAAGAAGAAGGCACAAGGTTGGCAAAGCTGAAAACAATGAAAGCTGATAATGCAGAAAAGAGCAAGGAATTGAAAGCAGTGCTGACGGAAGAGCAATTTGAAAAATACAAGAGTATGCGGAAGGAGGCGAAAACGGGTATGAAACAAAAATATAAGGACAGGAACAACAGATAGGAGCAGTTAATCTGTACAAACTGTTTCCTTCCCGTTCTTCCCGCCTTACCGGTAAGTTTTTTACCGGTAAGGCGGGAAGAACGGGAAGGAGTCATTTAAAATAGTGTCATACGTTATTTGTTGGAAAAGGTTTTTTTGCGTTTGTTGGCTAAGTAACGGTCGAACAGGAACAATCCAAGTATCATGTTCATCATCATAAATATATTGATGTAGGTATTGTTGAACATTTTACTGAAATCAATATTGCTCAGATCAATCGGAATAGGTGAAGATGAGGATGAGCCGCTGCTCCATTGTACCTGACCGATACCATAGATCAGGAAACCAACGATCATGGTGATAAAGAAAATAGCAATGCCCCAGATGATCTTTTTATTGATGTAGGTTTTGGCGGCTGGTGCAATTTGCAATAGGGCTATTTCTTCCATTACATTTTTGGTAAACCGCATGGAAGGTTCTTCCAGTTCAGAAGCCTGCATCATTTGATGAGTTTCCAGCAGCTCGCCGTATTTGGCGCGCCATTCGGCATCTGCTTCGATCAACTGATCGATCACAGTCCTTTCTTCAGGAGTGGCCATTCCGTCGATGTATTCCCAAAGACGTTCTTCTATAGTAGGTTGTACACTCATATCAATAAATTTAGGATCAGGTCAAATCATTTACTTCTGCTGCAAAATGTTTTTGCATCTTTTCTTTCAATCTTGTTCTTGCCCGGTGAAGCCGTACTTTCACGGCATTGGCTTCAATGCCTAATATCCGGGCGATCTCTTCGAGTGTTTGTTCTCCTTTATAGAACAAAGTTATAATCTCTGCATCATCTGTGCTTAACAGGGCAATGGCCTGGTTCACCATGGCGATCCGCGATTTCTGTTCTACCAGGTTGGCCCGGAATCCGGAATCCTGGCTATCGGCCACTTCAAATACTTTCTCATTGTCAAGCGAATGCACTTCCAGGCGTTTTTTCCGCAGGAAAGTGATACATGTGGTATTTACAATTGTATACAGCCAGGTACTGAATTTTGAAGCTCCCCTGAAATCGGCCAGGGCGCGGTAGGCTTTTACAAATATGTCCTGCGACACTTCCTCTGCATCCTCCCGGTTCTTCGTAAAACGGAGCGCCAACGTGAAAACATAACTTTTATAGCGGTCGACCAACAGGGCATAAGCCTGCTGATCTCCTCCTAGCACTTTGCTAATGAGCTCATTATCATTTAAACCTGGCGACATACAGGAACTAAGACAACCGGTGAAAGATTTTGGTTACAGCAAAATACGTTTATTTTATTGGCCGTATCAACTGTAACCTGGTTCCAACGGTCGTAGTCTTAATTGTTGTAAGCCGGTTTTTGAAAAAAGTTCTTAATGGCTGTAACCTGGCTCAACAAACCATAGTCATAGAGAACAAGAACAACAATTAAAACAATAATAAATAATTAGTTATGCAAGCTACTGAAATGCTCGTCGCGATACTGATCCCACTGAGCTTCTTTTTACTGGTCTTCGGAATCATCTATATGCAGAAAAGGGAAAACCTTGCCATGATAGAAAAAGGCCTGAACCCGAAGGAATTTGCCAATCGCCCGGCGCCTTATAAAAACCTGAAATGGGGATTTCTGCTGATTGGTGCAGGAGGCGGCTTATTCCTGGCTTATATCCTGGATGCCTACATGCTGCCAAGCATACACCGCAATGAAAACGAAGCAATCTATTTTGCTCTGATCGCTATCGGAGGTGGTTTGGGATTGTATGGTTCTTATAAAGTGGAGAAGAAATGGTGGGATGAGAATAAGACTGATAAGCCCTAAGAGATTTTTGATCACACAGCAGACAATAAAAAAGCCTCCTGGACTCAGGAGGCTTTTTCTTATTTCTTGATCTCTTCCATCGCCTTCGCAATTACGGCATCCTCATGATTCAATACCTGGAAATAACCTGTATTCCGCCAACGGAATCTTCCCAGGAACGCTTCCAACCGGCGTTGTAAAGTTTCTTTCTGGCGAGCGGTAAGCAAAACAAGATTGACAGAGTCGCGGGCTGCCGCATACTGGACAAACTCATTCCATAACTGATCAAACTTCCCAAAATGCTCTGCATAATCTGCCGCTGAGCTGTATTGATCTATCTCCTTACGGTGTTGCAGATAATAAGTATACACGAAACTATTAAAGCTGCCGCTTGTAAACAGTTTGTTGATACTGATCGGATAAGTAGATGTGTCAATAGGAACAAAGAAATCTGGCATGATGCCGCCGCCACCGAATACAATATGCCCGGAAGGTGTTTTGTATTCCCTGCCATTATGTATCTTATTGGAATCGGCATATAGCGCTTCGCCATTGGAGTAGCGTTCCCATATTTCATCCATATACACTTTCTTGCCTTTATCGTAAGGCCGCTGAATACTGCGTCCCAAAGGAGAGTAGTAGCGAGCTACCGTTAAGCGAAGGGCTGAGCCGTCGCTAAGCTGGTATTGCTCCTGCACCAGACCTTTGCCAAAGCTGCGGCGGCCTACAATGATCGCCCGGTCCCAATCCTGCAGCGCACCAGCCAGCACTTCACTGGCACTGGCAGACAGTTCATCGATCAGTATCACCAGTTTTCCTTTTTCAAAAAGTCCCGGACGTTTGCAGCGGTATTCTTTTTTCTTGGTGTGCACGCCTTCTGTATACACTACCAGCTTGTCCCCATCCAGGAACTCATCCGCCATTTCGATCGCTTCATTCATGTAACCACCGCCATTGCCACGCAGGTCATAGATCAGTTCTTTCAATCCCTGTTTCTGCAGGTTTTCCATGGCCTCCATAAATTCTTCATAGCTGTTTTCAGTAAACTTGTTCAGCTTGATATAACCGGTTGTTTTATCAATCATATAAGCCGCATCAATGGAGGGAACAGGAATGCTGCCACGTTTTACATTGATCATTTGTTCCTTACCGTTCCTTACCAATTTAAGTGTGGCCACAGACCCTCTTTCGCCACGGATGAATTCCTTGATCCTCGCTAAAGAAACTCCTACCAGTGTAGAATCATTCACGGCTACGATCTTATCGCCGATCTGCAGCCCTGCCTGGTCGCTGGGGCCACCGGGCACTACATATACTACATTGACCGTGTCGCTGAAAACATTGAACTCAACCCCGATGCCATCAAAATTGCCGGCCAGGTCTTCATTCACCGCTTTCAGTTCAACAGGGGGGAAATAAACGGAGTGGGGGTCCAGCTTGCTCATCATTTCCTGGATGGCGCCTCCCTGTAAAGAATCGGTGCTTACAGGGTCCACATATTTTGTCCGTATCAGGTCAAGCGCTTCCTGTAGAGAGCTGGGTTTACTACTTTGAAAAAAGCCCTTTGCAGAGCCGCCTTTGTTCATTTTATAACCGAAAAACATTCCTGCTATCAATACCACCGAAAAAAGAAGAGGTAACCAAACTTGTAATTTTTTATTGCCCATCATTTATTTTGCTGAAATTTGACGCAAAATAGAGAAAGTTTATTGTTTGTGGTTTGTTGCCCCCTTTTGGCAGCCAGGTTTATGGTTATTCACTTGTTAAACATTTCCCAATAACCTGGCATTCCCCACTCTGAAACGATAAACCAAAACGTAAACCCATATCATGCCTTCGGTTAAATTAATTGCAGATTGCGGCGCTACCAAGTCAGAATGGACTTTGGTGGGTCATGGAAAAATCAAAACAGTCATCACCCAGGGGATCAGCCCTTATTTCCTCAATGCAGACCAGATCAGGGAACTGCTGCTGAAAGAACTGAAGCCTGAATTAAAGAAGGCGGAAGTGGATGAGATCTATTATTATGGTACGGGTTGTGCTAACCCGGACAATGTAACACTGGTTAAAAAAGCCCTCCGGAAAGTTTTCCCGGAAGCAGGCACCCTGCAGGTCACACATGATATGCTGGCGGCAGCCCGTGCTTTATGCGGAGACGAAAAAGGTGTGGCAGCGATATTGGGGACAGGTTCCAATTCCTGTTTTTATAATGGTAAAAAGATCCTGAAAAACAGTCCGGGCCTGGGTTATGTGCTCGGAGATGAAGGCAGTGGAGCTTATCTCGGGAAGAAAGTAATTCAATATTACCTCTATGGCACTTTTGATGATGAACTGCGTGGAAGGTTTGACCTGACTTATATGACCAATGCTGCTGAGATCCTCGAAAACGTATACAAAAAGCCATTACCCAACCGCTACCTGGCCAGTTTTGCCCGCTTCCTTGCAGAAAACCGCAACCATTACATGATCGAAAACATCATTGAGGACGGTTTAAACGATTTTTTCTTTAATCATTTATGTAAATACCGGGAAATATGGTCGCATCCGGTGAACTTTGTGGGCAGCGTGGCTTATGGGTTCCGCGATGTGCTGGCCCAATTATGTCACAGCTATGAATTTGAATTAGGAAAGGTTATAAAAAAGCCCATGACAGGGCTGATAGAATATCATAGTTAAAAGAGGTTACATGGCATTTGAAAAAATTACGGAGAAAGACAGTTCTTATCGTCACCTTGAAAAGATGAGTATAAGAACACTACTGGATAATATCAACAAAGAAGATCAAGTTGTTCCTGCTGCTGTGGAAGCAGCCATTCCCCAAATCGAAAAACTGGTAGAAGCAGTAAGTGATAAGATGCTGATGGGCGGCCGCCTGTTCTATATCGGCGCCGGCACCAGCGGCAGGTTGGCAGTGGTGGATGCCAGTGAATGCCCGCCTACTTATGGCGTTCCTTATGGATTGGTGATAGCAGTAATTGCAGGTGGCGACAAAGCCATTACCACAGCCATAGAATTTGCAGAGGACGACCGTGAGCAGGGTTGGAAGGACCTGCAGGCATACAATGTTTCTGATAAAGATGTAGTGATCGGCATCGCAGCCAGTGGCACCACGCCCTATGTGATAGGCGCACTCGAAGAATGCAGGAAGCACGGCATTGTTACCGGCAGCATATCCTGCAATCCAGACTCACCCGTCAGTGCAGCCGCCGATTTCCCGATCGAGGTAGTGGTAGGGCCTGAATTCGTAACAGGCAGCACACGCATGAAAAGCGGCACTGCGCAAAAACTGGTATTGAACATGATCTCCACTTCCGCAATGATCCAGCTTGGAAGGGTGGAAGACAATAAAATGGTGAACATGCAACTCACCAATGAAAAACTGATCGACCGTGGTGTGAAAATGCTGATGACAAGGCTTGATTGGACTGATTATGAAAAAGCAAAACAACTGTTAGTTAAATATGGAAGTGTGAAGAAAGCAACTGAATCAGTAAATGCATAATAAAAAAAGGATGCTGAAATTAGCATCCTTTTTTTATTCTTTCATAATTCTTCTCTATATTGCATCTCTATCCTACTATTTTGGTAGATAATAATAACCATATCATTTCATCCTCGATTGCAACATCCCCTGTTGCAACTACGGCTATTATTATTACCACTACGATTACAACAATCCGCTAAAGCGGATTATACTTAATCATATCACCCCTGGGGCTACTAGAGCCTACGTTCACTGAGATAGTATCTCATTACTTCATTTTAAACATACAATAAGGATATGCAGGTTTTAAAGTTTGGCGGCACTTCTGTAGCCAATGCTGAAAATATCAGGAAAGTAGTCGGCATTGTAACTGATGCAGATAAAAAAGATAAAACAATAGTCATCGTATCTGCACTGGGTGGTGTTACAGACCTTTTGCTCTCCGCCTCTTCACTGGCGGCAGAAGGCGATGAATCGTACAAAGAAAAACTGGCAGTGGTGGAGCAACGCCACCTTGAAGCAGTAAAACAATTAATACCGGTTGCACAACAAAGCCAGTTATTGAGCCTGGTGAAAAAGAGTTGCAATGAAATTGAAGATATCTGCAGTGGTATCTTTTTATTAAGGGAGCTGACCCCTCGTTCAAAAGACCGTATAGGCAGTTATGGTGAATGGCTTTCTTCACGCATTATTGCAGCCACTATTCAATCAATGGGGGTTGATGTAGTATGGAAGGACAGCCGCGAACTGATCGTTACCAATTCCAATTTCACTGCAGCAGAAGTTGATTTTGCAACGACTGCAGAAAATATCCGTCAGTTTTTTGCTTCAGCCGATCATCATTTATTCCTGCTGCCCGGTTTTATTGCTGCAGATAAGAAAGGGATCACTACCACGCTTGGCAGAGGCGGTTCAGATTATACAGCAGCGATACTTGCCGCCGCCCTCAATGCTTCCAATCTTGAAATATGGACTGACGTGAGTGGTATGATGACAGCCGATCCCCGCCTCACGGCCAATGCACGCATCATTCCGCATATCTCTTACCAGGAAGCAATGGAACTATCACATTTCGGTGCTAAAGTAATTTATCCTCCCACTATCCAACCGGTGATGAGCAAAGGCATCCCGGTAAGGATCAAGAACACATTTGCTCCGCAGGATGAAGGCACTCTGATCGAATCGGTTGCCACCCGCAACGGCAATATCGTACGCGGCATATCCAGCATCAATAATATTGCACTGCTGAGCCTTGAAGGCAGCGGCATGATCGGGATCCCGGGTTTTTCCAAACGTTTATTTGAAGCACTAAGCAATGAACGGATCAATGTGATCCTGATCACACAAAGCTCTTCAGAACATTCCATCTGCGTGGCAGTGGATGCGAGCGCTGCCTTTGCTGCCAAGCAGGTGGTAGACGCGGCTTTTGCAAACGAGATCACTTTGCAAAAAGTGGAGCCGCTGGCTATTGAAAACGGATTATCCATTGTAGCATTGGTAGGAGAGAATATGAAAAGCCATCCCGGCATCAGTGGCCGCATGTTCAGCGCAATGGGGAAGAATGGCGTGAATATCCGGGCTATTGCACAGGGCTCTTCGGAAAAAAACATCTCTGCGGTTATTTCCACCAAAGATGTCCGCAAGGCGATCAACGTGTTGCATGAAGAGTTTTTTGAAACTACCTACAAACAGGTCAACCTCTTTATTGCCGGCACTGGTAATGTAGGAGCAAAATTATTAGGTCAGTTGCACCAGCAACGGCAATTCCTGCAGGAGCAAATGAAATTGCAGGTAAGAGTGATCGGCATTTCCAACAGCCGCAAAATGCTGATGCGTGAAGAAGGCATTGATATGGCAGAATGGAAGAAAGCGCTGGATGAAGGAGAACCGGCCAGCCTTGAAGCATTTGCAGAAGGCATTATTGGCCGCAACCTGCGCAATTCCATTTTTGTAGATGTTACAGCCGATGATAAAGTAGCCGGCATATATGATAAGCTATTGCAGAAAAGCATCTCCGTAGTAGCCTGCAATAAGATCGCTGCTTCTTCTGCCTATGCGCATTATCAAAAGCTGAAGAACCTGGCTCGTGGATTCAATTGCCAGTTCTTATTCGAGACCAATGTAGGTGCAGGCCTTCCGATCATCGGCACGCTGAATGATCTGCTTAGAAGTGGTGACCGCGTGCACAGTATTGATGCCGTGCTAAGCGGTACGCTCAATTTTGTTTTCAATAATTATGATGGCAGCCGTCCTTTTGCAGATGTCGTAAAGCAGGCACAGGATGAAGGCTACACAGAGCCTGATCCCCGCCTTGACCTCAGCGGCACCGATGTAATGCGAAAGATCATGATACTTGCCCGCGAAACAGGAGAGCAGATAGAAATGGACCAGATCGCCAATAACAGTTTTATGCCGGCATCCTGCATGCAGGGGTCAGTAAGTGATTTTTATGCAGCCATGGCTAAAGAAGAAAAGCATTTCCGCAATTTATATGATCAGGCCGGTAAAGCCGGATGCAAACTGAAGTTTGTTGCTTCTTACAATAATGGAAATGCTTCAGTGGGTTTGCAACATATAGATCCTGCGCATAACCTTTATCATCTCTATGGAAAAGACAATATCGTATTGTTCTATACTGACCGGTATGCAGAGCAGCCTATGGTGGTAAAAGGGGCAGGCGCCGGAGCTGAAGTAACGGCAAGCGGCGTATTTGCAGATATATTACGAGCGTGTAAATGAGTATAAAATTTAAAGACAAAGAAAAATGCGAAAAATAAAAGTATACGCTCCTGGCACAGTGGCTAATCTCGTCTGCGGATTTGATATCCTCGGACTGGCATTGAATGAGCCCTGTGACATTATGGAAGTAACACTATTGGATGAGCCAAAAGTGATCATTCATAACAGGGATGAATTCAATCTGCCTACTGATCCGGAAAAGAATGTGGCAGGCGTGGTATTTCTTTCCGTTATGGAAAAGATAGGTGGTAATACAGGTTTTGAAGTGACGATTGAAAAACACATTAAGCCTGGCAGTGGCATTGGTTCAAGTGCGGCCAGTGCGGCAGGGGCTGCCGTTGCAGCCAATCACTTATTGGGAAATATTTTCAATACAGATGAGCTGATACAGTTTGCGATGAATGGTGAAAAACTAGCCTCAGGTGTTAAACATGCAGATAATATTGCGCCCTGCATACTTGGCGGTGTAAGCCTGATCCGTTCCATTCATCCTTTGGACATAATCTCCATACCATCGCCTGATCTGCATGTGACCGTTGTTCACCCGCAGATAGAAGTAAGGACCGCTGATGCAAGGCAAATATTGCGGAAACAGGTGTTGCTGAAAGATGCCATCCGCCAGTGGGGAAATATTGCAGGGCTTGTAGCAGGTTTATTAAAAAACGATCTCGATCTCATTGGGCGCTCTCTCGAAGATGTGATCATTGAACCTGTGCGCAGCATCCTGATCCCTGGTTTTGATGAAGTGAAAGCCAGTTGTAAAGAAGCAGGTGCATTGGGTGGTGGCATCTCCGGTTCGGGGCCTTCTATTTTTATGCTCAGTAAAAATGAAACAACAGCCCGGGCAGTGGAAGCAGCGATGAAAGAAGTGTATGAAAGATTGGGTATTGCGTATTATACCTACGTAACAACGGTTAACCAAAAAGGAGTCAGCGTTGAAGAAATCACTATTGTCAATCATTAAATTTAAGTTTTGAAATACTATAGCACCAATCAGCAATCCCCGCTCGTTGATTTCAGAGAAGCCACTATACAGGGGCAGGCACCTGATAAAGGATTGTATTTTCCTGAAAGCATTCCCCAGGTGGATAAAGACCTACTGGAAAATATTGTGGCCATTCCCGATGAAGAAATTGCTTCCCGCGTAATAAAACCTTATGTGGGCAACAGCATACCGGATGAAAAACTTTTATCTATTGTAAAGGAAACATTAAGTTTTCCCATACCGCTGGTGAAAATAACAGGTTCCATCTCTTCCCTCGAATTGTTTCATGGCCCTACGCTGGCATTTAAAGATATCGGAGCAAGGTTCATGAGCCGCTGCCTGGGTTATTTCCTTGCCAGTGAATCAAAAAAAGTGACCGTGCTGGTAGCTACTTCAGGTGATACGGGGGGGGCAGTAGCCAATGGTTTTCTCGATGTGGAAGGAGTGGAAGTGGTGATCCTTTATCCGTCAGGCAAGGTAAGTCCTGTGCAGGAAAAACAATTGACCACACTGGGCCGTAATATCAAGGCACTGGAAATAGAAGGGAGTTTTGACGACTGCCAGCAATTGGTGAAGCAGGCATTTGCCGACCAGGACCTTCGCAACCAGGTGTTCCTTACTTCTGCCAATTCAATCAATGTAGCGAGATGGCTACCGCAGCAGTTCTATTATTTTCTTGCCTGGAAGCAATGGGAAAATAAAAGCAATCCGCCTGTGATAGCTGTGCCCAGTGGTAATTTCGGCAATATCTGTGCAGGTATTTTAGCCAATGCATCGGGATTGCCTGCTGCTCATTTCATAGCAGCTTGTAATGCCAATGATATTGTGACAGAATACCTGCAAACAGGGCAGTATCAACCAAGGCCTGCAGTGCCAACCCTGAGCAATGCGATGGATGTGGGCAATCCCAGCAATTTCGTCCGTATCCTGGAGATATTCCACCATCAGTTTCCCAAACTGAAGTCCCATCTATCTTCTTACCGTATTTCCGATGCTGAAACAATTGATGCCATCAGCAATATATACCGGCAATTCAACTATACCGCAGACCCTCACGGTGCTGTCGGGTTTCTTGCCCTTCAGCGATATCTGGCTGAGCATCCTGAACAGAAAGGCTATTTCCTGGAAACTGCCCATCCTGTGAAATTCCCGGCTGCAGTGGAGCGGGCTACAGGTAAACCGGTTAATATGCCGGCATCCCTGCAATCATTAATGAAAGAAAAAAAGAAAAGCCTTTTCATGAAGCCTGATTATGATCATCTGCGGTCGATTTTAAGATCATGATCTTATCTTTGCAGCAGGAAATTTTCCTGCTGATCTATGCATGATATTGAACCTTTCTATAACTGGCGTCATATCTACGTAAGTGAAGAAGATATGAGATCTCCTTTCTATGGAAGGGATTATTCCGAATTTGAGTTCACCCAGGCTGTTTACAATTATTATATCCATCCGCAATGGGATGAATTCGGCAGCCGCACACTTTACCTGAAAGTGCTGATGGCCGATTATGAAGAAGGATATGCCGTGATTGAGCTGATAGGAGAGTGGAACGATGCGATCGAGAATGATATGATGACCCTGAAAAGAGAGGTGCTGGAAAAATTTATGTATGAAGGGATATATAAATTTATCCTTATTGCCGAAAATGTATTGAATTTCCATAGCAGCGACCCTGAATATTACGAGGAATTACATGAGGAAGTAGCGGATGAGAATGGCTGGGTGGTTTGCCTCAATATGCCGGAGCAAACGCAATACGATTTCCGGAAAGCCAGGCTGAACAGGTATATCGAATTGATGGAACTGGACAACTGGCGTGTATATAAACCCTTTCATTTATTCAAAAAAATTGATGCGGAGCAGTTATCGCGGCTGGAATGATTTTTTTACGGAAACGATGCCGTAAAGGTGGATTGAAAGAAAAATCACGCCGTATTTCCACCTTTGTAAAAGTTTTTGTCATTCTTTCGTCATCCGATGCTAAATTTGCAAAAATTTAATCACCATCACTTTGTTTGCGTATGAGTCGCCCTTATCAAAATATCCACTATCCTGAAGTAAAAGCAGGCAGGTTTTGATAGCGATAGACCCATCAGCGACGGATTAAATAAAAGAATATACTGATGAAATGGTCTGATTTCTTCACATCTTCTGTCGGAAAGAAACTCATAATGAGTTTATCCGGTTTGTTCCTGATTGCATTTTTAGTGGTTCACGTTGGTCTGAATGCCTGTATCTGGGCAATGGACGATGGGGTTATGTTCAACAAAGCCGCCCATTTCATGGGAGCGAACGTAGTGCCACGTGTATTGGAGATCGGCTTATTTGCCGGTTTTCTTCTCCACATTATCCAGGGCCTTGCACTGGAATTCCAGAACCGCTCCAACAGGAAAAAAGGTTATGCAGTAAAAATGGGCAGTAAAGGTTCTGCCTGGTACAGGAAATCCATGGGCCTGCTCGGCACCCTGATCCTCCTGTTCCTGATCATGCATATTTCCCATTTCTGGGTGCCTTCGCGGATCACCGGCCTGGAACCAACTTATATTGACGGAAAAGAGTATCATGACCTGTTTGGGCGCATGGCTGCTGTTTTCACGGATAATATCGGCATCGTGATACTGTATGTGCTGGGTTGCATTTCCCTTGCCTGGCACCTGGTGCATGGCTTCCAAAGCGCATTCCGTACACTTGGTTTGACCAACCATAAATATATCAGACTGATCAATGGCCTGGGAATTGGTTTTTCCATCATTGTTCCGCTGGCATTTGCCCTGATGCCCATCAGTTTTTACATGGGCTGGGTATAAGAAATGACGATCATGTCATTCAAGTTAAATTGAAATCATTCTAATCATACTAATAAGAGAAATCCTCGGTTATGTTAGATTCAAAAATTCCTGCAGGAAAACTGGAAGATAAATGGACAGATTATAAAGGTCATTGCAAACTGGTCAACCCTGCCAATAAAAGAAAGCTAGAGATCATTGTAGTGGGCACAGGCCTGGCCGGTGCTTCTGCAGCCGCTTCTCTCGGCGAGCTGGGTTACCGCGTAAAAGCATTTTGCTTCCAGGATTCACCCCGCCGTGCACACTCGATCGCAGCACAGGGTGGCATTAACGCAGCCAAGAATTACCAGAATGATGGCGACTCTGTTTTCCGTTTGTTCTACGATACCATTAAAGGTGGCGACTACCGCTCACGCGAAGCAAACGTGCACCGCCTTGCTGAAGTAAGTGTAAATATCATTGACCAGTGCGTGGCTCAGGGTGTTCCCTTTGCACGTGAATATGGTGGCTTATTAAATAACCGCTCTTTCGGTGGCACACAGGTAAAAAGGACGTTCTATGCAGCCGGTCAAACAGGTCAGCAATTGCTGATCGGTGCTTACCAGGCCCTGGAACGCCAGGTAGCATTGGGCAGCGTTCAAATGTTCAGCCGCCACGAAATGCTGGACGTGGTAATGATCGATGGGAAAGCAAGAGGCATTATCGCCCGTGATCTGATCAGCGGAAAAGTTGAAAGGCATTTTGGCCATGCTGTACTGCTTTGTACCGGTGGCTATGGCAACGTGTTCTATCTTTCTACCAATGCGATGGGCAGCAATGTTACCGCCGCATGGAAAGCACATAAAAGAGGAGCCTACTTCGGCAATCCCTGTTTTACCCAAATTCACCCTACCTGTATTCCCGTAACCGGCGACCACCAGAGCAAGCTGACGCTGATGTCTGAATCATTACGGAATGACGGACGTATCTGGGTACCTAAAAAGCAAAACGATCCGCGCAAAGCCAACGATATCCCGGAAGATGAAAGGGATTATTATCTCGAAAGGAGATACCCTGCATTCGGAAACCTCGTTCCCCGCGACGTGGCTTCAAGGGCTGCAAAGGAAAGATGTGATGCTGGTTATGGAGTGGGTACTACCAAACAAGCGGTTTATCTCGATTTCAGGTACAATCTCATCAATAAATACGGAAGGGCAGAAGCCAGCAAGCATGGCATCGAAAACCCTGACCAGGAAACACTGGTTCGCCTGGGCAAGGAAGTGGTGAAAGAAGAATATGGCAACCTGTTCGACATGTATGAAAAGATCACCGGTGAAAACCCTTATGAAGTGCCGATGCGTATCTATCCTGCGGTACACTACACCATGGGCGGTCTCTGGGTGGATTATGAACTGATGACCAATATTCCCGGTCTTTATGCATTAGGTGAAGCCAATTTCAGTGACCACGGCGCCAACCGTCTCGGTGCATCTGCATTGATGCAGGGCCTGGCTGATGGATACTTTGTCATTCCTTACACTATCGGTAATTACCTGGCAGACGAGATCGCTACCAAGCCTATCCCCATCACGCACGAAGCTTTTGAAAAAGCAGAAGCCGGCGTAACAGAAAGGATCAATAAACTGATGAACATTAAAGGATCACAATCCGTAGAAAGCTTTCACAAACGCCTCGGCAAGATCATGTGGGAGAAATGCGGAATGGCCCGTAATGCAAAAGGGCTGACAGAAGCGATCGGCGAAATACAACAATTGAAAAAAGAATTCTGGAGCGATGTACGCATCCCCGGCGGTATTGAAGAAATGAATACAGAGCTGGATAAAGCCGGTAGGGTAGCGGATTTCATGGAGTTGGGCGAACTGATGTGTAAAGACGCGCTGGAAAGGAATGAAAGCTGCGGCGGCCATTTCCGGGAAGAAAGCCAGACGGAAGAAGGTGAAGCACTGCGTAATGATGATCAATATATGTATGTAGCCGCCTGGGAATCAAAAGGAGATAGCAACTGGCAATTACATAAGGAAGAGCTGAAGTATGATATGATCAAACCTACACAGCGCAACTACAAATAAGTTTTAAAAGTTTAAAGGTTTCAATATGGAGCACTATTCAATGAATCTTACGCTTAAGGTCTGGAAACAAAAAAATGCAACTGCAGAAGGAAATTTTGAGACCTACCAGGTAAAGGATATTTCTTCAGAAATGTCGTTCCTTGAAATGTTTGATGTGCTGAATGAACAACTCATCCACGAAGGAAAGGACCCTATCGCATTTGATCATGACTGCCGTGAAGGTATTTGTGGCATGTGCTCGATGTATATCAATGGCCGCCCTCATGGCCCCTGGCATGGCACTACTACCTGCCAGTTGCACATGCGTGCATTCAAAGACGGCGACACCATTGTGGTAGAACCCTGGAGGGCTAATGCATTTCCTGTAGTAAAGGACCTCGTAGTTGACCGTTCCGCTTTCGACAGGGTCATTCAGTCTGGTGGCTATATTTCTGTAAACACCGGCGTGTCTGTTGATGGCAATACGATCCCGATCGAAAGAGAGAATGCAGATAAAGCATTTGCAGCAGCAGCCTGTATCGGATGTGGCGCCTGCGTGGCAGCCTGTAAAAACTCATCAGCCATGCTCTTTGTATCTGCCAAAGTATCACACCTCGCTTTGCTTCCGCAAGGTGATGTGGAGCGGAAAAACAGGGTGCTGAATATGGTGGCACAGGCAGATAAAGAAGGCTTTGGCTCCTGTACGTTCACCGAAGCCTGCGAAGCAGTTTGCCCCAAAGAGATCTCTATCACTAATATTTCACGTTTGAACAGTGAGTATCTGAAAGCAGGACTTTCAGCAGATAAAGCTCATTAATAGTATACCACTCGTGTATTATTCGTGTTAAAATGAAAAAAGCTCCTCCGGGGCTTTTTTCATTTCAGCCGGTCTTTGTATATTCCCATACTAAATCCTTTTTATGCAACGACCTAAACTTCTGCTGGCCTTGATGGCCCTTATCATCTTTTCGTGTAAGAATACAGATACCACAGTGGAAAGGCAACCTTATAAATGGCCGGAAGGCATCAAACCTCCTGTTGCAGATAAAAAACCAGTACAGTTTACCGCGCATGGCGATACCCGCACGGACGACTATTACTGGATGAATGATTATTTCAAGAAAGGTCCTGACAGCACCCGTGTGGTGGAATACCTTACTGCTGAAAATACTTACATGGACACGATGATGTCGGGCACCAAACAATTGCAGGCCGACCTTTTTACCGAGATCAAATCAAGGATCAAGGAAAAGGATGAAAGCGTTCCTGTATTTGATAATGGTTACTACTACTATCGCAGAACGGATGAAGGCAAACAATACTACAAATACTGCCGTAAAAAAGGCAGCCTCGATGCTCCGGAAGAGATCTTGCTGGATGCAGATGCAATGGCAGAAGGAAGCGGCTATTTTGCTGCCGCAGGTTTCAGCATCAGCCCGGATAATAAAATGATGGCTTTTGGCATTGATAAAGTATCACGCCGCCAGTACACTATTTACATCAAAAACCTGGAGACAGGAGAGATACTGAAAGATGAAATAAAAGGCACAGGTGGAAATGCTGTTTGGGGCAATGACAACAAAACCATTTTTTATACATCCAATAATCAGGAAACGCTTTTATCTGAAAAGATCAAAAAGCATATAATCGGAACAAACGCTTCAGCAGATGCACCGGTGTATGAAGAAAAAGACCAGACAAATTATATCGGCGTATACAAGACCAAATCAAGAAAATATATTGTCATCTATTCCCAGGGCACGCTTTCTTCCGAATTGCGCATCCTTGATGCTGATGCCCCGGGCGGCAGCTTTAAAGTGTTCCAGCCAAGAATAAAGGATGTATTGTATGAGATCGATCATTCAGGCGACAAATTCCTGATCGTTACCAATCTCGACGCCAAGAACTTTAAACTGATGGAAACACCGGTAGATAAAACCAGCCGGGAAAACTGGAAAGATGTGATCGCACATCGTTCCGATGTATTGCTTGAAGGGATCACCGTATTCAAAGACTACTGGGTGATCACTGAAAGAAAAGAAGGATTGCTGAAACTGCGTATCAGGGAACTCGCATCAGGCGCAGAGCATTATGTGGATTTTGGAGAGCCGACTTATTCAGCCAATGTGGGCGCCAATCCTGAATTCAATACCACTACGCTCCGGTACAATTATACATCACTCACTACTCCCAGCTCTGTATACGATTACAATATGCAGAGCAAAGAGAAAAAGCTGATGAAAGAAACACCTGTACTGGGTGGGTTCAACAAAGCCGATTATGTATCTGAAAGGATCTATGCAACAGCCAAAGACGGCACCAAAGTGCCTGTTTCCCTGGTGTATAAAAAAGATACAAAAAAAGATGGCAGTGCGCCATTGCTGCTGTATGGCTATGGTTCTTACGGCGCCAGTATGGACGCTTATTTCGATAACTCAAGGCTGAGCCTGCTCAACAGAGGGTTTATATATGCCATCGCACATATACGCGGTGGTCAGGAAATGGGGCGCCAGTGGTATGAAGATGGAAAGATGATGAAGAAGAAAAATACCTTTACCGATTTTATTGATTGTGGCGAATACCTGATCAACCAGCATTATACCTCCAAAGGACATCTCTATGCCATGGGTGGCAGTGCAGGTGGATTGCTGATGGGCGCTGTTGCCAATATGGCTCCTGACCTCTGGAATGGCATTATTGCACAGGTACCCTTTGTTGACGTGATCAATACCATGTCTGACCCAACCATTCCTCTTACAACCAATGAATATGATGAATGGGGCAATCCTGCCAATAAAGAAAGTTATTTCTACATGAAATCATATTCTCCTTACGACAATGTAGAGAAAAAGGATTACCCCAATATGCTGGTGCTTACAGGGCTGCATGATTCACAGGTGCAGTATTTTGAACCGGCAAAATGGGTGGCGAAACTTAGAGAACTGAAAACTGATAATCATATCCTCTTGCTGAAAACGAATATGAAAGCCGGTCATGGCGGAGCTTCGGGGAGATTTGATTATTTGAAAGATGTAGCGCTGCAGTATGCATTCCTGTTTGCGCTGGAAGGGATCAATAAATAACCTCGTGCTGGCTGTCACCCCGGCCCTGGTTTCATAAAATAACAGGTATAGTACATTAAGAGCCGGGGTCTCCCCAACGTTGAGGAGACCCCGGCTCTTATACTCTTTAAACCAGAATGTACCCTGAACCAGGGCCGGGGTGACACACAGCATCTCATCAAGCCTTTCTTTACCAAACATAAGACAATCTTAACCCCGCGGCCCACAACGCATCCACCTCTGCATGTTTGCGGTATAATGCCACAGGCCCTAAAGACATCCGGTCGTTGAAATGATACGCACCCGACAAACTTACTCCGAGCCCGAGGCTGGAACTTTCTTTATAAATCCCCAATGCAGGCCCTGCCAGCAATGATATATTGGTTTTGGGAGACGGATTATAGATAATACCGGGCATCGCATGCACGTAGAAATAGTTATTGTAGCGGAAGCCATAACCCGCTGTCGTCACCTTTTTTCCAATATAATAATCAAGCCCTGCCTGTGCAGTAAAGCCAATTATCTTATGTGCATTCACGCTATCTCCAAAACGGTGGTTGCTCCAGCTATAGGCAAGGCCAAACCCCGGAAGATGCGAATCGCCAAACACACCAACCGGCAATGAAGCCGTAAAAATTGCCTGCTGGCTTTTTCCCCTGGGATGATAACCTGTAGGAGCGATGGATTGTGCGCCTGCCTGCAAACTTAGAAAGCCGGCAAGCAGGAAAAGAAAAGTATATTTTTTCATAATCTGGGCCTCCAAATTTGATTCTTTTTCATGAAATAACCAGCACAGGAGCTGTTCATGCAATAAAAGACCGAATTTTACGATTTTGAGGATAAACTCCCTGCTTTTGAGCGTTTTACGCAGCATATCCCTGCTCGTAGCCATTCTGCTGCTTACTCTTGCAGCCAGGGCACAAGCTCCTGCCCAGCTTCGCTCAAACCTGCGCCAGCAAAAAATAGCCGTTACAACAGATACTTTACGTCTTGATACACTCAGCATCATCCCTAAAACATTCACCATCCCCGGCATTGATTCAGCCGATTACGAACTTGATTTTATCAATGCTTTATTGATCTGGAAAAAAAGGCCGGCGATGGACAGTGTTTCGATCAGCTACCGGGTTTTTAATTACAGGCTTAATCCCGTAACACAGCGGATGCCGTTCGATAGTGTAAGGAATAATCTCTCTTTGCAGCCTTTTGAGTTCAATAACGAGCTTAATGATATGCAAAAAGGTATTTTCAATTTCGGTTCTATAAAAGCAGAAGGAAGTTTTGGACGCCAGATCGCTTTTGGCAATAGCCAGGATGCCGTATTGAATTCAACGCTCAATCTTCAGTTGAGCGGCATGCTGGGTGATAGCATTGAGATACAGGCTGCCATCACCGATAATAATATCCCGATACAACCGGATGGTACCACACAGCAATTGAATGAATTTGATCAGGTATTCCTTCAGTTCAAAAAAAATAACTGGCAGCTTAACCTCGGAGATATCGATATCCGTCAGAATCAAAGTTATTTCCTGAACTTTTATAAACGGCTGCAGGGTATCTCTTTTCAAACAACGAATAAGCTCGGCAAAAACCTTGAATCAAAAACACTGGCCAGCGGCTCCATAGCCAAAGGAAAGTTTACCCGCAATATTATCGACAACACTACCACCAGCAATCTCGAGGGTAATCAGGGGCCTTATCGGTTAACCGGCGCAAACAATGAATTCTTCTTTATCGTACTTGCCAATACAGAAAGGGTTTTTCTCGACGGGCAATTGCTTCAGCGTGGGGAAGACCAGGATTATGTGATCAATTACAATACAGCAGAAGTAACCTTCACTCCAAAACGGATGATCACGAAAGACAGCCGCATACAGATAGAGTTTGAATATGCAGACCGGAATTATCTCAATGCCAATTTCTATGTATCTGAAGAATTAGATTTCAATAAAAAATTAAAACTGCGCATCGGGGCATTCACCAACAACGATGCAAAGAACTCACAGATCAACCAGGTGCTTGACCCGGCGCAAAAACAATTCCTGGGTACCGTTGGCGACAGCATTCAGCGTGCATATTATCCTTCCGCCATTGTGGATACGTTTGCGGCAGGAAAGATCTTATATGAGAAGATCTATTACACCGGCAGCGCAGGACTTGATTCCTTTTACCAATACTCAACCAATACAGCAGTAACGCTCTATAATCTTTCTTTTGTGTCAGTAGGGCAGGGGAATGGTAATTATGTTCCTGATTTCAACGGAGCAAATGGGAAAGTGTACAAATTCGTTATGCCTGTTGGCAACGTAAAGCAAGGCAGTTATGAAGCCGCTATGCTACTCGTTACGCCTAAGCAGCAGCAGCTCGTTAACCTGGGGATCGATTACACTATCACGCCAAATACGCTGCTGAAAACGGAATTTGCCATGAGCAAGTATGATCCCAATACATTTTCAAAAGTTGATAACGGGAATCACCAGGGCTATGCGGCCAAAGTGCAGTTGAATAATACCCAGTTACTCCGGCCAGCTACTAAACTTCAGCTCACCACTGCCCTGGATTATGAATTTGTTCAGGATAAATTCAAACCATTGGAGCGGTTGCGTACAGTAGAGTTTTCGAGGGATTGGGGTTTGCCCTTATTGGTGCAGCCGCAAACTGAAAATATTATCCGGGCTTCTGTTGGGTTAAAAGATAACAGGAACCATTCCGTCAATTACCGTTTTACCAATTACCAGCGGGGAAAAGATTACAATGGCTTTCAAAATGCGATCACGCATGTAGTGAGCTGGAAAGGCTGGCAGTTCAATAATGAATTTGTAGCTACTAATTTTAATGCGTTAGCAGAAAAAGGCGTTTTCCTCCGGCCAACAGTAGACCTCAGCAAACAGTTCAAACAACTTTCCAATTGGCGGCTTGGCTTCCGGTATGCGCTTGAGCAAAACACTGTTCGCGACAAATCGACCGACACGCTTACCTATAATGCTTTTTCATTCGATAGCTATTCCGTCTATCTCCGGTCTGATGAATCGAAAAAGAACCGCTACGGTGCCACTTTCTTTACCCGTGCCGATAAATATCTTGTAGGAAAGGATTTTCAGCATGGCGACAGAAGTTATAATCTTAACCTGCAGGCCGAATTGTTGTCGAACCCTAACCGCCAGTTTTACCTGAACACTACTTTCCGCAAACTGAAGATAAGGAATACAGCACTGTCAAAACAGGAAGCAGATGAAACCATACTTGGCCGTGCAGAATATGTAATGAATGAATGGAAGGGATTGTTGACAGGAAACCTGCTGTACGAAGTAGGAGCAGGGCAGGAGCAGAGAAGGGATATCGCTTACGTGGAAGTGCCGGCAGGTACAGGTCAATACGCCTGGATCGATTATAATTCTGACGGTATACAACAATTGAATGAGTTTGAACTGGCAGCATTTCCTGACCAGGCAAAGTTCATCCGGATATTTACGCCTACGAATGAATTTATCAAATCAAATTATATCACGTTCAACTACAGCCTGAATCTCAATCCAAGGGCCATACTGAACGGGTCCGATATTTCCGGGTTCCAAAAATTCATTGCCCGTTTCAATCTTGTTACTTCTTTGCAGATCAGCAAAAAATCCATTGCCCAGGGAAATTTTGAATTCAACCCATTTAAATACAGCGTTACAGATACCAACCTTGTTACGCTGAACACTATCCTGGCCAATACACTTTCATATAACCGTTTCAATGCTGTCTGGGGTATTGATCTCAGCAATCTTCGCAATAATGGCAAAGCCTTGCTGACCTATGGCTATGAAAGCAGGAAAATGAATGATTGGAACAGTAGGTTCCGGTGGAATTTCACGCGTACTTTATCATTGAACCTGGCAGGAAGAATTGCAGCCAGTTCCCTGTTTACACCCAATGCGCAATTTGATAACCGGAATTATGAATTGGATATTCAAAGCATTGAACCCACATTCAGTGTGATCAGGGGAACTTCTTTCCGGGTATCCACCAGTTACAAATACGAACATAAAAAGAACAAGCCTGTGTATGGAGGGGAGAGTGCGGTGTCGAATGCGCTGAACCTCGAATCAAAATACAATGTATTGCAGAATAGCTCTATCTCTGGCAAGTTCACATTCAATAATATTACGTACAAGGCAGCTACCAATGCAGCCACTACCGTCAGCTATATTATGCTGGACGGGTTGTTGCCGGGGAAAAACTTCCTGTGGAATATCACGCTTACAAAGCGGTTATTGAACAACCTGGAACTGAACTTTCAGTATGATGGGCGTAAACCTGCGGAGTCAAGAACAGTGCATACAGGAAGGGCTTCACTGACTGCACTGTTCTAGCTTTTATACATTAAAGCGGAAATGCATTACATCTCCATCCTTCACTATATATTCCTTTCCTTCGATCCTCAGCTTCCCGGCTTCGCGTGCTGCGGCTTCCGAACCATACTGAACATAATCATCATAGCCGATCACTTCAGCTTTGATAAATCCTTTTTCAAAATCCGTATGGATCACGCCTGCGGCTTGCGGAGCTTTCCATCCTTCATGAATGGTCCAGGCGCGTACTTCCTGTACACCGGCGGTGAAATAAGTATAGAGGTTCAACAGGCGGTAAGCTGAATGGATCAGCCTGTCAAGCGCCGGTTCTTTCATTTTGTATTCTTCCATGAACAATTGGCGGTCATCAGCACTTTCCATTTCTGCTATCTGCGCTTCGATATTATTGTTCATGATGATCACTTCAGCCTTTTCCTGCTTCACCGATTCTTTTAATGCATCGGAGAATTTATTGCCTGTGTGCATGGATGCTTCATCCACGTTGGCTACATACAGTACAGGTTTATCAGTGAGGAGAAACAGATCAGCGATCGCTACTTTCTCTTCTTTGGACAGGTCCAGCTCACGGATGCTTTTTCCTTTTTCCAGGTGTGCTTTACACTGCAGCAACACTTCCAGTTCTGCTTTAAGTTTGGGATCAATACGCGCCTGTTTTTCGGTTTTAGAGATCTTTTTTTCCACGCTGTCGAGGTCTTTCAACTGCAGTTCAGTGTCAATGATCTCTTTGTCGCTTACAGGATTGATAGCACCTTCATCGCGCAGGATGTTCTCGTCTTCAAAGCAACGGATCACATGGATGATGGCATCCACTTCCCGGATATTGCCCAGGAATTTATTGCCCAACCCTTCACCCTTGCTGGCGCCACGCACAAGACCCGCAATGTCCACGATCTCGATTTGTGTGGGTACGATGCGGTCAGGAACGACGAACTCCGCCAATTTGTTAAGGCGTTTATCCGGCACATCCACCAATCCCACGTTGGGGTCGATAGTGCAGAAGCGGTAGTTGCTGGCCTGCGCTTTAGCGCTATTGCTCACTGCATTAAATAAAGTTGATTTTCCTACATTGGGCAATCCGACGATTCCTGCTTGTAAAGCCATGAAAAAATGTTTTCAGTTTAGGGGCGCAAAGATAGGGCAAAAATGCGGGACATGGAGTAGCGATACCTTTATGGCATAAAAGCTTTCGGATCTCCAAATACTTATAAATACCCAGTTTATATTATCTTGAGCTTCTAACATAAACTGACATATTCCCATGGCTCTTAGCAGAATCTGGTCCGCATTCATCATTGTCGCTGTACTGGTTGCCGGTTTCCGGTTCGCTTTTCAGCCCGGGCAGGAAAAGATATTCAACCAGATGGTGACAGGCAAGGGCACGGATACCGCTTATGCGCGGACTGTGGACTCAGCTGCCCTGCCAGCCTATGTGGTGCAACAGCTGCAGCAGGACAAAACGGCTATCTGGGACAATGACCGGGTAGTGAAAACCGGTGAAGGCCAGTACCGTGTGTTCAGGCTCCTGCCATCAAACGGAATTATTGAAACCTGTAAGGGCGCCGTGGAGATCTGTATCGGGTTGATCGGCATCATGGCTTTATTCATGGGCTTTATGAGCATTGCCGAAAAAGCAGGGGGGATCCGGTTCATGTCGCGGATCATTGGGCCTTTTTTCTCGAAAATATTTCCGGATATACCCAAGGGCCACCCGGCCATGGGGCATATGATGATGAATTTTTCTGCCAATCTTTTAGGGCTTGATAATGCAGCCACTCCATTTGGTATAAAAGCCATGGAAAGCCTGCAGGAGCTGAATCCTGAAAAAGAGAAAGCATCGAATGCCCAGATCATGTTTCTTTGCCTTCATGCCGCGGGTTTCAGCCTGATACCTGTAAGCATTATTGCCGTAAGAGCCTCTGTCAAAAATCCTTCTGCCAATCCCACGGATATTTTTGTGCCCTGCATGATCGCTACGTTCGTGGCTACGATGGCTGCTATGTTTATTGTGTCTATCAAACAGCGGATCAACATTTTCCAAAAAACTATCATGCTTTGGGTACTGAGCATTTCTGCTGTGATCGCTTTGCTGGTACTGTATCTTGTATCAATGAGTGCGGAGGGGTTGCAGAGTTTTTCAGGAGCTTTGAGCAATGGCCTGATCCTTACCATTTTTATCGCCATTGTGCTGGGAGGGCTTTACAAAAAGATCAACATCTTTGATGCATTCGTTGATGGGGCGAAAGGAGGCTTTGAAGTGGCTGTGCGCATCATTCCTTACCTGGTAGGTATGCTGGTAGCGATCAGCCTGCTGCGCAATAGCGGCACATTTGATGTGATCATCAATGGCATCAAATCCTTATTTGCCGCATTGGGCACAGACACACGTTTTGTAGACGGTCTGCCCACTGCTTTTATCAGGCCATTAAGCGGAAGCGGGGCAAGGGGCATGATGATCGATACAATGAACGCTTATGGGGCCGACTCATTTGCCGGCCGCCTGTCAGCTATCTTGCAAGGTTCATCGGATACTACCTTTTATGTAATTGCGGTTTATTTTGGCGCAGTTGGCATAAAAAATACGCGTTACTCTATCGGTGCAATGTTGCTGGCCGATCTCGTGGGCATCATCACGGCAATATCACTCTGTTATCTTTTCTTTGGGAATGCGGCTTAACGTATCTTTTAGAACGTCAACAATGAAACACGCCCGTCCATAGTTGTCACAAGCAATTCGCCTTTGCCTGCTGGCTGCACATTGGTGACGAGACAGTTGGATATTTTATGTTTCCATAAAACCTTTCCGTCTTCTCTGTTCAGCGCTACTACCACACCCGATTGCGTAGGAACGAAAACAATGTTATTGTATTCGCTGATGACTGTGGGGCAGATCTCATATCCAAGAGATACGTCTGATTGCCATGCAATTTGCATTTCGTTGGCGGTAGTGGACATGCCCAATACATTGCCACCCATTGTTTTTACAAATACAACACTGCTGTCTTTTGATAAGCCCATCGATTCCCGTACACGGATGGCCGGGTCCTGTTTTCTCCAGATCACACTGCCATTATTTGCATCCAGTACTGTCATATAACGATCAGGTGCTACGATAAAGACACGGTTACCAGTTGCCACAGGAAAACACGCTGCAGGAGAAAACATACGGTTACCGCTGTTGTTGTTCCATTTCCATACAAGATCACCTGTATTAAGGTCAAGACAATAGAAATCATTATTCCAGCAACCGAAATAGATCTTATTGTTGTAGATAAGCGGTTTCGTTACCACGAATCCTTTTACCTGATTGAAACTCCATACGAGTTTTCCATCTTTCAAACTGATCGCGCGGAATTCACCATCTGAAGAGCCGATGTATACATTGTCGCCATGTACAACCGGGTGGCCCAGCACTGCTTTCGCAGCCTGTACTTTCCAAAGCAGTTTTCCTTTTTTTAACGAGACACCATAGATGTATCCGTCAGAAGATCCTGTAACTACTACATTGTTGCCGATCACGGGTATGGAGTAGACCTTGCCGCCAGTCCTGAATTTCCATGCAGGGTTCCCGTTCTTCCTGTTCAAAGCCACGATCTCACCATTGGTATTGGTAACAACTGCAAGATCTCCGGAAAGGGAAGTGCCTGAACCGATATCGCTTTTATCCTGGTACAACCATTTTTCTTTTACAAAGGAAAAGCTGTCATTCACTGCATAGGAGGGACGCGGGTATTGAGTCGCGTTCTGTTTATTCCAGTCATGCAATTCTACAGTCGCCCATACCGGTTTAAGTTGGGCTCCGGGCCTTTTTTCCTGGTAAGTAACGATGTCATTTTTGATCGTTACGATATTGTAACCGCCAGTATCGGCTTTTGCACGCAGATTGGAGCGGCCCATTACAGCCGGAACTCCTTCAAAATCCAGTTTGTGATTGTTATGTCCATGCCCGCAAAGAAAAAGCTCAATATTTTTTTGTTTTAAGCGGTCAACTGCTTCATACCAGTTATTAAGACCATCATCCATCGGGTAATGGTTAACAAAGATCAACGGTGCATCATTGGGAATTGTGGCAAGTACAGAATCGAGCCAAACGATGTTCTCGCGTGGTATCTGACCAGGCCCCATCCTCATATTCGGCCCACAGTGCGTTCCTAAAAAAGTATATTTCCCTGCTTTGAAGAAAAAGGTCTCGTTGCCAAAAACTTTTTTAAATGTATTGGCGCCGCTTTCTGACCAGTTGCCGTCGTGATTACCCGGTATGATATGCCAGGGTTTATTGAGACTGTCCAGGATCTGTTTGGCCAGTTTTATTTCTTCATCTGCGCCAAACTCTGTGATGTCCCCACTAATTACAACAAATTGTATAGCTGGGTTTTCATTGATATCCTTTACTGTTCTTCTGAGATCTTCTGCACCTGTGCTGCTGCCGACATGTGTGTCGGACAAATGAACAAAGGTGAGTGCATCCTGTGCGAAGGAGATCTGTGCCAACAACACAGCAGCAACAATAAATAGTATTTTTTTCATGATATCTGGAATTAAAAAGCCAAAAGTAAAAAGCAAAAATAACCTTTCAAACGATGAGCAGTTTCGTTCGCTTCGCAAGGTTATTTTTACTTTTTACTTTTGACCTTTTATTTTTTTAACTGACTGTTAATTTTTCTTTTTGCGATTACCAGCCTGTTGTTTGGGTCAGTGTGTAACCTGCGTCCTGGTATTGAACTATCTGTGATTGTCCGATCGGTGCCATGTATGAACGGTCTAAGAAGGCATTCCTGTTCTGTACATTCTCCACCAGCCAGAAGCCAACCATATCAGCAGCATTCGATCCATTGTATGCTACAATGGTACCGTCTGTTTTCTTAACTCTTACTTTTCCAATATTGGCAGTAGTCAGATAGCTTGGGATCTCGGTTTGCACATTTACCCATGGTCCAAGGAAATAATCCGGGTTAGTGCTGAAGTCCATGTTGGTCAGTTTTTTCCATCTCTTCAGGTCCAGCAAACGGCTATATTCAAATACGAACTCCATTCTTCTTTCGCGGCGGATCTCCCAGATCATGGCAGATACGTCAGCATCACGCTCAGGATCAACAGGCATGGCTGCAAGAAGTAAAGGACTTGTCTTTTTAACCCCTCTGCTGGTAGCTACTGCATCCAAAGGACGGTTGCGGATCGCATTTATCGACTTGTCCAGGTCATCCTGTGTAACAGGAGTGCCACCAAAGTGTTCTGCCAATTCTGCTTTTGCTTCGATCCAGTTCAGCACTACTTCAGCATATCTCATTACAGGAGCATCACTTGTATTGGTATTGCTTCCCCATGCAGCAGGAGGTACGCTTCCTACATAGGCCATTGCATCTCTTGAAGCAAACTTGTTACAATATAACAATGTTGCTGCTGTATTAAGTGGTTTGTTATAAAAGGATGCTTCAAAGCGTGGGTCTCTTGTCTTGATCAGGTCTGCAATAGCAAAGCTGCTTGCATCAGTAACCGTAGAGTTTTCCCAGGGTTGTCCATCGTTTGCAAGAAATGACTTGATCAAAACCAGGTTCGCAGATGAGTTCTGATTCTCATTTCCATTGCTGTAAGAACCTACAGAGTGTGTTATGGTCAATGCCGCATCGTATATTCTGTACAGAAGTACTTCAGGATGCCCGGCAAGACTTTCTGATGAGAATATAGATTTAAAATCCCTGGTAAAGTTGTACTTGTTAATACCCATTACCATCTCAGCAGCATCTCTTGCAAACTCCAGGTATTTTTTTGCCCTGGCAGCATCGAGTCCATGATAGTGCTGGAATGTTCCTTCAAACAGCATAAAGCGGGAAACAAAAGCTGCAGCGATATACCTATTCAGGACATTCGTGCCATCGTTTTCCCTCATGTTTGCGAGTGCATATTTGAAATCGTCATACACTTTATCCATTACTACACCTCTGTTATCCCTGTCTTTGAATAAGGTTGGGAGATCTGTATTCTGAACTGTTTTGTCAAAATAGGGGATATCTCCAAACACACTAACCAAACGGCAGTACTCGAATCCTTTAAAGAATTTCGCAACCGCAGTCCAGTGCTTATAAGCTTCGTCAGACAGGTTTGGTTTCGCTTCATTATCGAGGCGGTCGAGTAAGATATTTGCCTTACGCACCCATGCAAAGTCCCAGGTAGGGCCGGCATAAGTAGACATCCATGCCGCACCTTCTGCAGTAGATCCTCTTGAACCGGGAACACTGCTTTCGAAGCTCGACTGGGTATTCCTGCTGGTCAGATCATCGCTGAACGTATACCCGGTCACAGGTGCATAGTCGGTAACAAAACCGGTATTGAACCCATTGAAGTAATTGGTATAAAACGCATTCGCATACATCCGGATATCGTCTTCATTCCTCCAGTAGTTATTATCAACATAACTTGTAAGCGGCGGCCTGTTCAATACCTCCTTGCTGCACGAGAAGAAAAGTGTACAGGCTAAAAGACCGCATATATATTTTGAGTATTTCATTATCGTAGTTTTTAAAAATTAACTTGAAGGCCTGCTGAAAAACTTTTGAAAGCAGGAATGCCCATTCCTGTACGACCTGAGTTATAGTTGCTGGTATTCCACATAGAATAACCGTCAATAGATTCCGGGTCGATCGGAAGATCTCCCAAATGATCCCAGGTAATAAAGTTTTCCAATGCCACATATACTCTGCATGAGCTAATCACCTTAAGCTTTCCAAGAACTGACTGAGGCAGAGAATAACCCACTGTAAGGTTTTTCATCCGTATGTAAGCCATGTTCAGGAGATAGCGGTCCTGTATCTGCATGTTGTTAAGAGTATTGTTAACACCGTTATTATAAGCAGCGGGATAGAAAGCACCGGTATTATCAGGAGTCCAGTAGTTACCTGCAATTGCTTGTGGCATTGCTCCATCACCCACGTTGTATCCCGGGATGGCCAGCATTCCATTACCCCATACCTTACGGCTTCCCACACCCTGGAAGAACACGCTTATATCAAATCCTTTATAATCTGCTCCAACACGGAAGCCATATTCATAACGGGGATTTGAGTTTCCGATCACTTCCAGGTCTCCATGATTAGCAAGGGTACCATCTCCGTTGCTTATTTCACCATCACCATTTACGTCGATGAATTTAACATCGCCAGGTCCGAAACGGAAATCTGCACTGTTTTGCAGGAAAGGCTGGTAAATTGGTTTTTTACCGTCTGTAGCTTTCAACTTATAAGCCTGCTTGTTGCCATGCAATGCACTTTCTGCCGGTGTTAATGTGATCAGGATTGGGTTGCCGTTTCCGTCCAGTTCAAAATCACTTGTTTGATACAGCCTGTCTGTACGGTAGCCCCAGATCTCGCCAACTGTTTTACCATTATAGTTGCCATTTACCTGTGTGCCTGAACCAACGGCTGATAAAGTGCTCCTGGAATCGGAGATATTACCTCTTGCAAAAATGTGTACTCCATTGTTGAAGGTATGATTGAAATCAATGGTGAGGTCCCAACCTTTGGTTTCGAGTGATCCATAGTTTCCGTTTGGCGCACCTACTCCCAGCGTTAAAGGAATTCCTTCCTGTGAAACGATCATGTTATTGGTATTTCTCTGGAACAGGTCAAATGAAATATTGATCTTGTTCTTCAGCATACCCAGATCAACACCAATGTTCTTGGTAACGATATCCTGCCATGTAATATCTGCTGATACAGCGGCTGGTGTACCTACGTAGTTTACCCTTCCTGTACCTGCGATCCATGTAGACTGACCGTTGGGCATAGTCGGGATATATAATGAGCTGGGTACACTTTGATCACCCACTGAACCCCATGATGCTCTGAATTTAAGTGAGCTGATGGTCGGTTTGATAGACTGGAAGAAATTCTCCTCGCTCACAACCCAGCCTGCAGATACTGAAGGGAACCATCTCCACCACAGATCCCTGGGAAATTTGGAAGAACCATCATAACGGAGGTTTGCTTCGAGCAGGTATTTATTTCTGAATGCATAGTTCACCCGTCCGAAATATCCGAGCTGTGCTTCCCATGATTTGCCGCCGGATGTTGTTTGAGTTCCTGTACCGAAAGCAAATTGCGGATTATAGATATCTGACAATGCAGTGATCTGTGAAGACTGCCATTCTGTAGTTGCAGCCACACGGTTCAAACCAAGGATGAATTTAAACGCATGGTCTTCTTTCAGATTCAACGAATAAGTGGTATACGCATTGATAGTATGGCTAAAGAAGCTGGTAATAGTGCGTGCATAGTGGTCGGGGTTCGATCCAACTCCTGTGTATGTTTGTTTTGTAAGATCGTATGCCGCAAATGCACCCGGAGCCGTGCTGCCTACCACGGTTCCAGTAGAATCAACATATACCGGATTGCCGCCGGCATCAAGGCGCGCTTTTGGTGCAACCCATGAGTCTCTTGCTGTAAATCTTGTACCGGGTCTGTTCCAGGTCTCATCCTGCAATGAATAAGTGTAATCGAAATCCACTTTCCAGTTCTTGTTGATATTGACTGTTGCGCCCAGGTTGTAGTTTGAATAATTCTGCAGAATGTTCGCAGTATTGGCTGATGCCATTTCACTGTAAGGGCTGCGGATTATATCTCCGTTCTCATCATACCCGAGCGGATACAATGAACTCCATCTGTACAGGTAATACCAGGGATCGGCAGTGGTAGAGTTGGTTGCATAAGCATATTGCTTATTTCTCCTTGAATACAATCCGCCGGCACGAACAGTAACATATTTATTAAGCTCGCTGGATATTCTCATGGAGATGTTATGGCGTGAAAACTCATCCTTTTTCGCAGGTTTGTTCATACCACTTTGCTCCAGTAAACCAAGCCCAATATTATAAGAAGTTTTTCCCTGCGTAAATCCTACTGTAAGATTATGCTGTTGGGTAGGAGCCCATTCTCTGATCATGTAGTCATAAGGATCATATGTCCTTACACCCATTTTCTGATTACCGTTCTGTACATACCAGTCTCTTCCGAACACAGTGGGATCGTCAGGACCGATAGTATTGCCATATTTTTGTTTCCATTCAACGGCTCTTTTATAGCTGTCCCTGTCCACAAAATAAAATGCACCTCTTGGAGTGGTAATGCCGATCCTCTCATAAGCATCCAACACATATTTCAAACCATCAGTATCCGCCATTTTAATATCCTTCCAGATATTCTGAAAAGAGAAATTACCGGAGTAGCTGATCTGGGGTCTGCCGCCTGATGCACCTTTCTTAGTGGTGATCAATACAACACCGAATGCAGCTTTGGCTCCATAGATAGAAGCAGAAGCAGCATCTTTCAGTATGGTAATAGAAGCAATGTCGTTTGGATTAACGACCTGGATGCTGGGGATTTCCACGTTATCGAGCAGGATCAAAGGCGAGCTGCCTCCATTGAGTGATCCGATCTGACCCCTGATCTTGATAATCGGATCAGAACCGATCTCACCGCTGGGAATAGTCACGCTCAAACCGCTCGCAGCACCCTGCAAGCCTCTTCCCACATCGGCAATGGGCCTTCCCTGTAATGTTTTTGGGACGTCTACTGTAGATACTGCACCGGTGAGGTTGCCTCTTCTTTGTGTTGAATATCCAACCACAACCACATCCTGCATGGTATTGCTTTGACTGGCAAGCTTTACCGTAATAGCATTTCCTGTACCTACTTTGAGGTCCTGTTCTTCATACCCTACAAAACTGAAATGAAGGGTTTGGCCTGTACTGGCCTGGATGGTGAAATTACCGCTTTCATTGGTTTGCGTAGCCCGGTTGGTTTCTTTTACCATAACCGTTACGCCTTCAAGCGGTCCGTCGGTGCCGGTGACGACACCAGTAATGGTCCGTTCCTGCGCTTGCAACGCAGGTGGGATGAATAGCATAAGTAGTAAGCAGCCTACTAATAGCCTGAGATAGTTTCTCATTGTTGTTGTTTTAGTATAATAAATGAGCAGTTAACGAAATTAAAAAGCTCTCATAGGACCTGGATTCCAGCATCGGCATACGGTTTCAGTAATGGATTGTTTGCGTCCAGTTCTGTGATCAATATGTCAATCTTGTCCAGGGTACTTATTTGTATCGGCTGATAAGTATTGATCTTTTCAGCGATTGAGAGACAAACTACTTTCCGGGAAGCTTCGATCATGGCTTTTTTCAATTGCACCACTTCCCAATCATTATCAGTAATGCCATGCTGGAGATCGATAGCGTTGGTGCCCAGAAAACAGATATCCGCTTTGATCTGTCTTATTTTGGCGATCGCTTCTGAACCAACCGTGATCTTCGAACTCTTGGATATCTTATCACCGATCAGGATCACTTCAATGTTGGGATGGTCCATGTATTCCAATATGGCTGCAATACTACCTGAAATGAAAGTAGCTTTTAGTTGAGGGGGTAGGAGGCGGGCCATTTCCACAATTGTGGTGCCACCGCCAGTAAGCACAAACATACCATTGTCGATAAGCCCAATGGCTTTCTGTGCGATTTTCATTTTGTGTTGCTGGGAATAAACGCCGTTGCTGGGAATATGTACCTGGCTAAAAGAACGGGACAATGCGCCACCATGTACCTTAATCAGTTTTCCTTCTTCTGCCAGTTCCAGCAAGTCGCGCCGGATCGTGTCTTCGGATACCTGTATGTCAACGCTGAGCGTTGAAGAAAGCACTTTGTTATGCAGGTTGATCTGCTGCAATATGTAAGATTGTCTTTCCTTTTTAAGCATACCGTTAGAATTGGGGACCCTAAATGTATGTTAAAATACCGCACAAAAACGCAGTACCCGGAAAAAATTTGCAGAAATGTGGAAATATTCGGCAGAAATGTGAATTATGCCGGGAATCAGGGCTCCCGGCCAGCCGTTTAGAATACAAACCGGACGCTCAATCCAATGGCAGACGGCTCAAAAGTGATATCATTTACAATGTTCAGCTCCGGCTTCCAATCCAGGGAAAGATTAAGCGGTAGATTCATGAATTTGTAGTCGAGCCCCAGCACACCCATTGCTCCGAAGTTCACTTCCGTATCGTTGACCTTCCTGTTAGGGTCGTACACTTTTACAAAACCAAGATAACCACCGCCTCCATAAAACCAGTTCAATCCCTCTGTAGCGAGAGGTTTATGCACTTCCAGCATGGCTCCCAGGGCAAGCGGATCGCCGAAAGAAAACAAGGCTTCCACTGCTGTCGACTCTGATAAAAAGTGCTTCAGTGAAATGGAATTGCTGACCATTGCCTGGCTGCTGCTCAGCCGCACACCCAGTGCTGTTTTATATTGAGCAAAGGAAGTTTGGGCAAAAAGAATGGCAGCCACCACTAAGGAGGCGGAAAGGAGTTTTTTCATTTGAAAATGTTTTGTTGGTTATTTATCCGTGTCCGGATAGATAACGGCGAAGGGAAAGGGCATAGTTTAAAAGAAATGCTAAACTACTCGTACATTTCGTACTTGGTCTTCGGCCTTCTTTCTTCCAGCCAACGGAAATTGGGGAGTTTCATTTCGCCGGGAGTTTTCTGACGCATCGGCCAGATGGTTCCTGTAACGGAACTGCGGAATACGACTTTGTCCAGTTCTTTTTGTTCGAAGTAAATATCAATAATATCGCAATGCGATTCATTAATGCCGGTGTAGGCACTGTCTTCGTCCTGTATATAATAAATACATTCGGCAAATCCCTTTGCCCTTACTGAATCGATATTACCATCTACAAACCAGCCATCGATACGTGTTGATTTGATCTGGTTATATATTTCCGCATCAAGCCTGTTTACCATAAAGCCGTTTTCAAAGGCTTCCACTTTATCGGCTTTTTTGTTTTTGGTATACAGGTAAATCGTATCGCCGGTCACCTGGTTTTGCTGTGCCCAAACCACCGGGTCTTTATAAAGGCGGAATACAGAATCTTTGAAAGAATAGAAGAGACTATCGCCAACAGCCTGCAATGAATCATTAAAGATGCGCACATTACGGTAGGCTTCGAAATAACGGTTGGAACTGCCTTTCGGGTCCATCGCCGCCATTTTGATTCCTTTTACGGTGTCAACAATAATGGAATCCATACCGAACCGGTCCGTCAGTTTTGCTGAAAAAAGCGTATCTGCCGCTACCAGGGTAGAATCATTCTCCTGCTTGAGGATCATGAGTGGCCTGCGGGTAGCGAGAATGGCTTCTGTTTTTTTATTCTGGTAAATAAGGCCGCCGATAATAGTTGTTCCATTCGCTGAATCAATAACGATCGCATTTCCTTCTGCCTTATACATGCTATCGTTTTGGGAAACGGTGTTGGCAATGATCGTTGTCTTCTTGTCTTTGATAATGGGCCTCCGGCCAAATTCCGCCTGCTTTGCCTCCTGGTTATAAAATCCTTCCTTTGTAGTGATCTCACGACCCGAGGTGTCCGTGATCAGTGTCTGCGCAATAAAACGCGTCGTCTTACTCTGTGTATTATATAAAAGCGAATCCGTGATGATATCATAGGCAGGATCTTTCAGTTTCACGTTCTTTTTAAAATACACATCTTTCATATCGGCATAGTACCAGCCTTCCTGGCTGGTCAATACCGTTTTATCGTTCACTACTTTTCCCCCATTCTTATAGATACCGATATTGGTTTCCATATCATATTCCAGGTTGGGTGTGGTAAGCACGCCTTTACCATCGGTCATTTTTACATTGCCATCGAGATAAGCCAGCTTTTTCTGTGTATAGTATAAAAGATGGTTGGAATAAATATTGGCAGTATCGGAATCATTGATATGTACCTGCTTTCCTTTGCCCCAGGCTTCAAAAGTGTTAGCGTTATTGTTCATCACACAGCTATCGCAATAGAACAGGGTATTTCCCTGGCGCAGTTTCACATCACCAGAGATAATGGTCAATTTAGTGGTATCATTAACAGTTTGAAAAGTGAGCCGCTTGGTATAATTCAGGATCTCTACCTTCTGTGTTGTATCACCGGCAGGTGCAGTAGATGGTACAGGCTCCTGCGCCATACTGCAATAACCTGTCAGCAGAAACAGCGTGAGCAGTAAGGATAATAATGGTCTTGATTTTTTCATGAGCGGCTTAACGGGGCACTGTATCTTTAATAGCAGGCGAAGTTAAAGCACCTCCTTTGTCTTTCTTGCCGAAGATGGAAAAATTAACGTAGCGTTTGGGATGCGTACGAAGATCATCCATCAGTATTTCAGCACTGAGGATAGCATCATTCAGTTTATTGTAAAGTCCTTTATCATTGATCAGAGCACCCAGTGTCCCTTCATTGCTCGACATTTTAGCTACTGTCGTTTTCAACTGTGTGATCGTGCTTTGCAGCGTTTCCATGGTTTGCTGAAGATCGAGGGATGAAAGCTTTTGGGTAAATTGTTTGGTGTTGCTGATGATAGCATTGATGCTGTCATTATTGTTCTTAAGATTATCTGTAATAGAGCTTACATTAGCCAGTGTATGGGAGAGCGAACCGTTCTCTGCATCCAGCAGCCGGTCCAGCGAACGGCTGGCGTTTTTCAGGTTGGCGATAGTATGCTGCAGGTTATTTTTTGCGTCCGAATCAAACAGCTTGTTAATATTATTAAATACGATAGTCAGCGTGTCGAGTGTATTACGGACCCTTGAAAGGGTAGGGGTCACTTCTGCGGCAAGTCCGCCAAACAGTCCTTCATCAATACGGGTATGAAGGCTATCACCATCCTTGAGATAAGTGGAAGCATCTCCTTTTTCTATTACGATGGTAGCTGCACTCAACCCGCCAAAACTTGCATTGATATATGCCACTGAATTGGCAGGAATGTTGACGTCGCGGGTGAGGCTGATGGTCACTTTAATACCGCTCAGGTTTTTGTCCACTTCCTTGATGTCGTACACCGTACCAATGGTAAGGCCGTTGATCTTTACTTCATTGGCCTTGGTCAGCGCGCCTACCTTATTGAATACAGCATATATTTTAGGGGTATTATTAAAAACATCCTTTCCTTTCAAAAAATTAAACCCCGCGATCAATAATCCCAGGGCTACCACAGTTAATATGCCGACTTTGGTTTCGTTGTTAATCTTCATCGATTCTGGTTTACATTTCCAAGCCGCCAAATTAGCTATTTATTTCCAAAAGACTTACCGGGCGGTGGCTGATAAAAAAAGCTGTACGGGTTTTTACCTGTACAGCTTCCGATAAATGTGCCAATTTTTTTTAAGGCATGGTGCTGATGGTTTTGGACTCCACTTTTTGTTTGTATACACGGAATGCATTCATCAGGTCTTCCACGATCTCTTTCTGACCTTTATCACTGTTCAGGTACTCTTCTTCTTCTTTATTGGTAATAAAGCCGATTTCCACAAGGATGCTTGGCATGCCAGTTGCCTGTAATACCCAGATCCCTTCATCATTCCGTTGCTTTACACCGCGGCTCAGTCTTCCGCTGGCTTCAAATTCCTTTTCAACGAGGTCGGCCAGGTTAAGGCTTTTGCGGAAGAAGTGCTGTGCATAGATCAGCATACGGGCTTTTTCTGCCGGGTCGGAAGGATCGGGCAACTGAATACCCATAGTGCCGGAGGAATCAATTTCACCATAGTATTCCATTTTATTAACGGAATTCACTTTTGCATCGTTTTTACTCAGCGCCCATATATAGGTTTCTGTGCCGTGAGCGGTATTTTCACGGTACACTGTACCGTAAGTATATTTATATGAATTGACGGTCCTTCTTTTCTTTCCCTTGCCAACCGTCTTTTTAATAGGGGTTTTACCGGTCACCACTCTTTCATACCAGCCTCCGGCTCTTTTACCGGAAGAATTGCAATGGATGGAAATAAAAAGATCGCCGCTTGATTCATTAGCAAGATTAGCCCTGTAATAAAGATCTTCCTTCTTGGTCTTTTTACCACCTGCACCGATATCGGTAGTGCGTGTATACACCACGTTCAGTTCAGGAAACTCTTCCTTCAATGCCCTGCCGAATTTCAAAGCTACTTCCAGGCTCACATCAGCTTCATTGGAAGTGAGGCCACGCGCACCAGGGTCAAACCCGCCATGGCCGGGATCAACGATAAGTGTTTTGATAGTGGCTTTCTGAACAGGCTTGTCTTTTTCGGAAAAGGAGAGCAGGAGGATTGATAAAAAAACAGGAAAGAGGACCAATAGGGTTCGTTTTATCATAACTTTTCCTTTTTTAATGGGTTATAAGTGGAATCTTCACATATTGTTTAGGGACGAAAGGTTTACATTTGCCCGCGAACCAACCGTATGGAACTGCGCAAATTTAGCTCAAAATACTTTTCCACAGTGTCCCTTTTGGCTGCTATCTTATTCACAGTAACGTGGAAAGCGGCCTCACAACGCATTGAAACAACGTATTTTGACACTCCTTTAACATTCTCTGCTGACACTGTTCCCGTTAAAAGCAAGCTTTTGCCGGTTAAAGCAGTTCCTCCCCGTTCTGGTATAACGTCATCAGATACGGTCCCATTGCCCAGTCGCGCACAGGAGATTAAAACCGATACGATCCCACGCACAGATACTGCCAGCCGGATCAACATAACGTCGTCCGATACGACCCTGTTGCCCGGATCAGATTCTCTGCGTCAGAAAACAGACACTTTCTCTGTCCGCCTTTCCAAAGATTCATTTGAGGAGCCTATAAAATACAATGCTGAAGATTCTGCCGTAGTGAAGGTCAAAAGCAAAAAGATCGTTCTTTATGGCAAAACCAAAACCGATTACCAGAACATGTCGCTGGAAGCGCCCAAAGTGGAGATTGACCAGCAAACACAGGTGATGACAGCCTTCAACAGTCGCGATAGTACAGGCGCTGTGGTGGAAGACGCCAAATTTGCGGATGGTGAGCAGAATTTCACCAGCGATACTATTCAGTTCAATTTTAAAACACAAAAGGGGCTTACCAAAAATACCATTACGCAGTCGGGTGAAATGTTTGTACACGGTGAAGTGGTAAAAAAAGTGGACAGCGTTGTGACCTTTGTAAAAAGAGGTTATTTCACTACCTGTAATCTCGACGAGCCGCATTTCGGTTTCCGTTCCAATAAGATCAAAGTGATCAATAAAAAAGTAGCTGTATCAGGTCCCACTCACCCGGAATTTGAGGGAGTGCCTTTACCGGTGTACCTGCCTTTTGGATTTTTCCCTTTATCGCAGGGCCGTCATTCAGGAATGCTGCCGCCACAGTTTGCCACCAACGACCAGATGGGACTGGGACTGGAAGGACTGGGATATTACCAGGTCATCAATGATTACTGGGATGCAAAAGTGTATGGGAATTTTTATTCATACGGAAGCTGGTCGGCCAACGTGAACCCGACTTACCGCAAGCGCTACCATTACAGCGGGTCTTTCAACTTTGGCCTTCAACGGACCAAACGGAATTTCAAAGGTGATCCTGATTATTATTCCAACAATAGCTACTCACTTACCTGGAGCCACTCGGCAGACAGCCGTGCCAGGCCAGGAACATCTTTTTCGGCCAACGTGAATGCAAGCTCCACCAGCTACAATAAGAACGTTCCCAATAATGCCAATCTTAATTTCCAGAACCAGTTAAGTTCATCTATTACTTATTCCAAAAGCTGGGTCGACAAACCTTATAATCTTACTGTAAGCGCCAACCATAACCAGAACAACCAGACGGGGATCGTCAACCTCAGCCTCCCCGATATGGGCTTTACTGTTTCTACTATTTATCCTTTCCAGCGCAAAGAATTTGCCGGCAGCAAAAGATGGTATGAGCAATTGGGCATCGGTTATAATGGTACATTCAGGAACCAGATCTCTTTTTACGACACTGCATTCAAACTGCGCAACCTGCTCGATACAGCACAATGGGGAGCACAACATAATATCCCGATCACTTTGTCGCTGCCACCGATCTTAGGAGGCGCGATAGTGTTGGCACCTTCCGTTTCCTATTCGCAGGTCTGGTTGGATAAACAACGCCTGTTGAAATGGAATGACGCTGCCAACAAAGTGGACACCGTTATCAATAAAGGGTTCTTCCTGGATCAGCAGGTCAGTTTTGGCCTTAGTTTCAATACAGCGCTTTTCGGAACTTTTAATTTCAAAAAAGGAAAAGCATTAAGGCATATCATCCGGCCTACGCTCGGGCTCAGTTATGCCCCCTCACTTTCAGATAAATATTACGACAGGGTAAGAGTGGTCACTGGAGACACGATCACGTATGCAAAACTGCAGGGAGGTATCTTCAACGGCTATGGCAACGTGACCAGCGGAAGTATCAGTTTTGGGATCGACAATAACCTTGAAATGAAATACAAACCCAGGAAAGATACCAGTGGTGAGTTTAAAAAACTCCGGCTGATCGATGGGTTTGGCTTCAATGGATCTTATAACCTGTTGGGTAAAACCAATAAGCTTTCTCATATCGCCCTTTATTTCCGGAACAATCTTTTTGAAAAGATCAACCTCAATGCCAATGCAGACCTGAGCCCCTATCTCCGCAATAAGTTTGGCGGCGACAGCACTGAATACATCTGGAAAGGAGCAAGCGGGTTCCGTGTAGGTCGTATCACTTCAGGCAGCATCTCCATGTCCACTTCTTTCCAAAGCAAGCCCAAGGATGAAGAAAAGGCTAAAAAACAAAAGGACGATCTCGATAAACAGTTGAATGATCCTGTATTGGCGGGCGACCGTCAGCGATTGCTGGATTATATGCGTCAAAACCCTGCGGAGTTCGTCGATTTCAATATTCCCTGGCAGGTCAGTTTATCTTTCTCGCTCTACTTCGCGGAACAGGCCAAGCCCGATTATACCGGTTTTGAAACTGTTACCAGCGCCAGCACCAACTTCAGCGGCAGCTTCAGTCTTACACCGAAGTGGAACCTCAGCGCAAATGGCTATTATGATTTCAAAACGAAAAAGCTGCAAACGTTCACGATGTCTATTTCAAGGGAAATGCATTGCTGGCAATTGTCCATCAATGTTGCTCCGGTGGGCCTGTACCGCTATTTCAATTTCACCATCAGTCCCAAATCAGGATTGCTGCAGGACCTCCGGATCAACCGCACGCGCAGTTTCTATACTCCTTATTGATGAGCTGTATAGTATTCCTTCATGATGTTGAATACTTTTTCCTTTAGTTGATCTGCAGTTAACCCTGCAGGATCTACAGGAGGCAGAAAATGCATTTCCAGTTTTGTGGGCAGGAAAAAGAATGGCTTATTCACCGGAAGCGCTTTGCGGGTATTGAAGATAAGTGTGGGAATAACAGCATGACCGGTGTCTGTTGAAAGCCGGAAAGCGCCCTCATAAAATTTTTTCAACGGCTCATTGCTGCGATTGCGGGTACCTTCAGGATAGATACAGATATGCATTCCTTTTTTCAGTACAGCTTTCATATCATCATAGCTCTTGCGCCGGCTCCGCTCATTTTTACGGTCGACCAATACAGAGCCCTTGCTGTAAAACCAACCAAATAAAGGCACTTTCGCAAATGATTTTTTGGCAATGGTCTTATTGGTGCCGGGGATATAGGGCGATGAAAGCGGGATATCCAGTAATGAATTATGGTTGCAGGTAACTACATAGTTACATCCCGGAGCAAAATTTTCTTTTCCTTTGATCCGTACAGGGCAGCCTACCAACCATAACCATACATTCATCCAAACCCGGGCTACACTGATAAGATAAGCAGTACCCCTTGGTTCAGGCAATAAATAAGAGATCATGGAGGGCAGGAAGATCAATAAAAAAGTAGTTATAAAACTAATAAGTCCCCAAATGGCCCAGATACGGCCGGCTATTTCCCTGAAAAATTTCATTTGTTTTTTGATTAAAGCTGCCAGTCAACTGGATCAATTCCTTTACTTATAAGATAAGTATTTGCTTTGGAGAAATGTTTACATCCGAAAAAACCTGCATGTGCTGAAAGAGGGGAAGGGTGCGCCGCTTTCAGGATGCAGTGTTTACTTTCATCGATCAGCACTTTCTTTTCCTGGGCAAATTTTCCCCAAAGCAGGAATACGACATGCGGACGTTCTTCGGAGATTTTCCTGATCACTGTATCGGTAAAAGTGGCCCAGCCAATTTTGGCATGGCTCATCGGTTCACCTGCCCTTACTGTTAAAGAAGCGTTCAGGAGAAACACGCCCTGTTTTGCCCATTGCGTAAGGTTGCCATGATTGGGAATACGTATACCAAGGTCTTCATGCAATTCTTTAAAAATATTCACCAGCGATGGGGGAGGCGGCACACCAGCCTGCACAGAAAAACAAAGGCCATGCGCCTGGTTGGGGCCATGATAAGGATCCTGCCCCAGTATCACCACTTTCACCTGGTCGATCGGAGTTGTATTGAAGGCATTAAAAATAAGACTGCCGGGAGGATAGATCGTTTTGCCTTGCTGCCTTTCGGTCTTCAGGTGCAGAACGATGTTTTGAAAATAAGGCTTGGCAAATTCGTCCTTCAAAATCTCCTTCCAGGATTCTTCAATTTTTACATCCATTATTGTTCAAACTGGTTGAGCGCTCAAGATACTAAATAGATGAAGACGGTGGAAACCGGGCAGGATCGGAGCCGGTTTACTTCTTATTATTATATACCAATAATCGCAAGGCATTAAAAACAACTATCAGCGTAGATCCTTCATGGGCTGCCACAGCAGGTCCGATTGTTGCCACACCTAATATGGTGCAGGGGATAAGAACAGCTACAACGCCCAGGCTGATAAACAGGTTTTGGCGAATGATCTTTTTTGATTTCCGGCTAAGCCCGATAGCAAAAGGCAGCAGGGATAATTTATCTCCCATAAGAGCGATATCTGCAGTTTCAAGTGCCACGTCACTGCCTGCAGCACCCATTGCGATCCCCACCGTGCTCCTGGCCATGGCGGGTGCATCATTCACTCCATCACCAACCATTGCCACTTTACCTTCCTGCCGCGCAAGCTGCTCCACTGCTGCTACTTTTTGTTCCGGCAATAATCCGCCTCTTGCTTCAGTAATGCCAGTTTGTGAAGCAATGGCTTCTGCTACTTTCTGATTGTCGCCGGTAAGCATGATCATTTTTTTGATCCCTGTTTCCTTCAACTGCAATAAGGTTTCTTTTGCTTCGGGCCTGGGTGTATCCATTACAGCGATCATTCCGATGTAACGGGTATTTTGCCTGATCAGCATCGTGGTATGTCCTTCTTCTTCAGCCTTACGGACCTGGCCAATGATCTCTTCAGTTGGCTTATTTTCATCCAGCGATTCAAATAAGGCCAGGTTGCCTGCAAATACCTGGTCATTGTCTAAAGCTGCTTTGATCCCTTTGCCCAATACGGCTTCCATACCGTGAGCACGCGGTACCGGTTCATTCCTTAAACGTTCGGTACCATCCCTGACAATTGCTTTAGCGATCGGGTGATCACTTAATGCTTCTACTGCCACCGCGATCTTCAATAACTGATCTTCAGTTAAAGCTTTATCAAATGGGATCACTTTTGTGAGTTTTGGTTTGCCTTCAGTAAGGGTACCGGTTTTATCAAAAGCGAGTGCTGTTAATGATCCCAGGTCTTCCAGCGGCCGGCCGCCTTTGATCAGGACACCTCCGCGGGCAGCACGTGCCACACCGCTTAACACCGCACTTGGGGTAGAGATCGCCAATGCACAAGGGCTGGCAGCTACAAGAACAGCCATTGCCCGGTAAAAACTTTTGCTGAACGGCTCATCAATAACTAAGAAAGCAAAACATAAAAGCACTACCAGCACCAACACCGCAGGCACAAACACTTTTTCAATCCGGTCAGTGAATTGTTGTGTAGGCGATTTCTGTGTTTGTGTTTCGTTTACAAGTTTTACCAACCGCGACAGTGTTGAGTCCCTGGCCGCTTTGGTCACTTTTATCTCAAGCAACTCATTACCATTAATAGTGCCTGCAAATACACGGTGCTTATCGTCAAGCGCCGCCGCTTCTTCAATACTGATAGAAAGGTTATCAACAGCGGATTTATCAACAGGGATACTTTCCCCGGTAATAGGAGCCTGGTTCACACCACTGCTGCCTTTTACAATAAAACCATCGGCAGGAATTTTTGTATTCGGCTTTACGAGGATGATATCTCCAATCTTCAGTTCTTCAATGCCAACTTCCCTGGTCTGATCACCTTCCTTTAACAGGGCTGTCTTTGGCGCAAGTTCTGTAAGCGCTGCAATCGACTTGCGCGCTTTTTCCATTGCATAATGCTCCAGCGCATGCCCGAGGCTGAACAGGAATAATAATAAAGCGCCTTCCAGCCAGCTACCCAGGAACGCTGCACCGATCGCTGCAACAAGCATCAGAAAATCTATTTCAAATCCCCCTTTCCGGATAGTTTGAACAGCTTCTTTTGCAGTGAAAAACCCACCGAATACATAAGCAATCACGTAAAGGGCTGTTGAAACAGCAGAAGGTATTCCTTTTGCAAAAGACAATCCATAGCCAATACCAATAAGACCACCACAGATCAGGCTAAAGATCAATTCAGTATTTTTTCCCAATACTCCACCATGAGCATGATCATGGTCATGCTCATCTTCCGTTTCAGCTTCATCCGTATGCTGAGGAATAGCATTCAGGCCTTGCTTCCGGAGAAGAGCGTACAGTTCTCCTTCGGTAATGATCGTGGAATCAAATTCCACTGCCACAAAACCTGTTGCAGAAACACTGATGGAAAGAATGCCCTCTTCATTTTTCAGTGCGGCTTCCACCAGGTTGGTTTGCCGTTGATGGCGGATCCCTTTTACTTCCAGTAAAGCATGCCTGTAGCGCTTACTAAGCCTGGCGCCTGCCTGTGCTGCCAGGTCCTGCACTCTTTCGATAGACACTACTTGCGGATCATAATGAAAACAGAGTTGGGCCTTCGATTCATTATTTTCAGACACCACATGTACACGTTCAATACCTCTTATATTTTCCATTTCATCGATGATCCGTCGCACACAGGCATCTTTTTCATCGGGAATACCAGGCAGCAGTATGTCCAGGTTTATTTTTGTTTTGTCCATAATAGAAATATAGGGTTAAAATATGATAGTTTGAAGTACAGGCCACGATCAGTGGCCATGTTCCCCGTCTCCTGAATTCGTCATTTTTGCCAGTACAAAAAAAGCTCCTTTTGTTACAATTTTTACATCGGCAGGGATTGGTTTCAGTACCGTTATCTGGGTGTACCCGACCTCAGAAGTCCCTTTTGCTATCGGCACTTTCTCGAATGTTGATCCGTCTCCAGCTTTTTCATTTGAATGATCTCCGCTTTCTGTATGAGTATCCTTTACAATAAAAATATAATCCTGCCCTTGATATGTAACAATCGCCTCATCAGGCACAGCCGGGGTAGTGATCTTGTCAAGACTGATAAGCGCTGTGATATTCATACCATCGATCAGACCGGTTTTATCTCCGTTCACCCGTGCATGCACGCTCACTGCTTTACTTTCGTCTTCAAATGTTGACCCGAGGGAATATATCTCTGCATCATATTCTTTACCGGGGTTATTGGTAAGCGTGAAATGTATACTTTGATTGTTCTTCAGTTTCGGAAGGTCTTTTTCATATACGAACAGATCGAGGTGAAGCTGACTATTATCCACTACCTCTGCAACCGGGGTGTTGAGGTCAACGTAGCTTCCCATTTTAACAGAGACATTGCTGACTATTCCTCCAATGGGAGTCCGTAACGACAACACCGATATCAGTTTCCCGTTTGATAGCGATGCAGCATTTATTCCCATCAGCTCAATCTGCTGTTCCAATGCAGCTTTACGTGTCTTCAGCGTCCGCAGATCAGATTCAGCCGCCTGGAGGTTTTTCAATGCACCGGCATTACCGGCGTTCAGTTCTTTCTGCCGGTTATATTCCTGTTCGGCCAGAACGATCCGTGGGCTTATGCTGAGGTATTCTTCCTGTGAACGGATAAATTCAGGATTGGCAATTGTCGCAATCACTTCTCCTTTCTTTACGGTATTACCAGGCTGGATCAGCAATGATCTTACAATGCCGCTATACAATGAATTGACCGATGCCTTGTTTTGATTCGGTACACGCAAGGCGCCATTGGCCCTGATGGAAGCCGTCAGTTGTTTTTCTTCAATAACACCTGTCTGGATGCCGATACTTTGGATCTGTGCATTTGTCAGCGTAGCTGTATTGCCGTTTTCATGCTGTTCTTCCTTTTTCTCTTCTACCGGGTTAGTGTCCTTATCATTCTTAGCGCCGCAAGACAGTTGAATGATGCCCAGTAAAGAAATAAGCAGGATGCTGAAAATATGTTTCATTTTATATTTATTGATTGGTATAATAATAAAGTTGGATGACTGATTGATTGTATGCATTAAGGCTTTCCAGGTAATTCCTTTGTATATCGATCGCCTGTGTCAGGAACTGCGACATCTCTGCAAAGCTGATCTGGCCGGAACGGTAGGCGAGGGTAGAAGCGTTGATAATCTCCGTAGCCTGCTTTAAGCCGGTGCCCTCATAAAAAGAAAGCATCGAATTATTCTTCCTCACTTCTTTTTCAGCCTGTATCAACTCAGTCCTGAATAGCTGTTGACTGTATTCATATTGCTTTTGTTGCACGTTGGCTTCAGCTTGTGCTGCCTTCACTTTGTTTTTCGTTGCGCCCATGCCAAAAACAGGAATGGAGACCGATACGGAGAACCCGGAAAAAGGATCGTTCAGTCCGTAAAGCCGTTGACTGAAAAAGCGCCCTGAGAATTCCGGGCGGTTCTCATTCTTTATTACTGTAATGCCTGCATTGGCAATATCCAGGTTTTGCTTTTGCAGATTGATGACCGGGTGTGCTGAATCGGTAACTGTCACAGGCATTGCCAATTTCTCCAATGGAAGATCCAGGGTCAGAAAACCGGAATCTGTATTAAGTAATTGCATGAACGATTGTTGTTGCACTTCCATATCATTTGTTACCTGCCGGAGAAGCGCCTGCAATTCACTGAGGCGGGTATTGGCAGCAATACTGTCAAGCCCCGGACTGTCACCTGTTTTTACCTTAAGAACAGAAGCTTTGCTGAGGGAACGATAGATGCTATCCAACCGTTGATACAATTGCTGTTTGTCCTGCAGATACCATAGCTGATAATAAATCATCCTGACATCTCTTTTAATGCCCGCGTCAAGCACTGTTTTATTGACCTGGTAATACTCCAGCTCTTCCTTATAAAGTGTTTTTTGTGCCTTATATAAACCGGGCCAGGCAATGCTTTGCGATAAGCCCATTTTCAGGATACCTTTTTTGTCGCCAGGCCGGAGATCTTCGTTTTCAACAAACACACCTGTTTTAGGCAATGCCCCTGCTGTATTAACCAATGCCTGTCCTTTTCTGATCTGCTGCTGATTGATGCCATACTGCAGGTTATTACCGGCAGCAGTAATTGCCTGCTGAAGCGAGATCCGTTTCCCGACAGGACCCTGTGCTTTGGATGATACAGATAAAAGCATACACAGCACAAGCATGGAAGCAAACGCTGTTACTTTCAGCTGACCGCCTTTCTTTTTGGAAAAAATGATATACAGCAGCGGAAGCACAAACAATGTCAGGAAAGTAGCACTCACCAGGCCGCCTATCACAACCGTAGCAAGAGGCTTCTGCACTTCTGCACCGGCACCAGTGGAAAGTGCCATCGGGATAAAACCAAGAGATGCCACTGTAGCCGTCATCAATACAGGCCGCAGCCTCGCTTTGGTGCCTTCGAAAACCCGTTCAAGTACATTATGAACACCTTCTTTTTCCAGTTGGTTGAAAGTGCTGATCAGTACAATGCCATTCAATACAGCCACACCAAACAGCGCAATAAATCCAACCCCTGCGGAAATACTAAAAGGCATTCCTCTCAGCAACAAGGCAAACACACCGCCGATCGCACTCATCGGGATAGCCGTATAAATCAGCAATGCTTCGCGCATGGAATTGAAAGTGAAATAAAGCAGCAGGAAGATCAACGCAAGAGCGACGGGCACAGCTATTTTTAACCGGGCAGATGCCTGTTGCAGGTTCTCAAAAGTGCCGCCATAAGTATAGTAATAACCGGAAGGCAATAGTTTAGCTGCATCCAGTTTTTGCTGTATATCTTTTACCACACTTGCTACATCCCTGCCGGCAATATTGAACCCAACAACGATCCGGCGTTTACCATCTTCACGGCTTATTTGTGCAGGCCCTTCTTTAAAACTGACAGAAGCTACCTGCGACAGAGGTATTTGCTTTCCCTCATTGGTTGCCAGGAAAAGATTGCTTACATCATCAATAGAGGTCCGGTTTGAACTATCGAGACGGACAACGAGATCAAACTTGCGTTCATTCTCAAACACAACACCCGCAGCCTGTCCGGCAAATGCAGTGCTGATAGTCCGGTTGATATCGTCGATATTCATGCCATAGGCCGCGATGCGTGCACGGTCATAATTGATCGTGATCTGCGGCAGACCTGTTGTGCGTTCTATCTGCGGAGCAGTAGCGCCTTTCACAGATTGAATGAGTTGCGATACTTTGCCGGCAAGGGCTGCGAGTGTATCTATATTCTCCCCGAATATCTTCACCGCAACATCCTGGCGAACACCGGTCATCAGTTCATTAAAACGCATCTGGATAGGTTGATTGGCTTCAAAGAATACGCCAGGGATCACTTCCAGTTTCTCCCTGATCATTTCCGCGAGCTTATTATAATCTTTGGTGGTTGTCCATTCCTTTATTGGTTTCAATACCACCATCAGGTCTGTTGCTTCCGGGGGCATGGGATCTGTCGGCACTTCAGCAGAACCTGTTTTACCCACTACCATTTTTACTTCCGGGAAGGATTTTATGATACGGCTTGCCTGCATGGAGGTTTCAATGCTTTGCGACAGGGAAGTGCCCTGCGGCAATATGCAATGGAAAGCATAATCGCCTTCACGCAATTGGGGAATGAATTCGCCACCCATCCGGGAAAACAGTAAAAGAGCAAATACAAACACGGCTACCGTCATACCTACAATCGCGCCTCTTGCTCTCACCGCTTTTTTCAAAAGAGGTGAATAGATCCGTTGCAGGAGATCCATCATCTTATCTGAAAAGGTTTTTTTGCGCAGTGGCGTTTTGGGGAGGATCAATGCCGACATCATTGGAATATAGGTGAGAGATAAGATCAATGCTCCAAGTATGGCAAAGCTTACTGTTTGTGCCATTGGGCGAAACATTTTTCCTTCGATGCCGATCAGGGTCAGGATGGGAATATATACGATCAGGATAATGATCTCTCCGAAAGCTGCGCTGCTGCGTATTTTCGAGGCAGATGCGTATACTTCGGCATCCATCTGCTGCTGAGTAAGCCGGTTATTTGTTTTCCGCAGAGCCAGGTGATGCAATGTTGCTTCCACAATGATCACTGCACCATCAACGATCAATCCGAAGTCGATCGCACCAAGGCTCATCAGGTTGGCACTCACGCCAAACGCATTCATCATACCAAGTGCAAACAACATGGACAAAGGAATGGCAGAGGCAACGATCAGGCCGGCGCGGATATTTCCAAGAAACAGCACCAGAACGAAAATGACGATCAGCGCACCTTCGATCAGGTTTTTTTTCACCGTATCCACAGCGCGGTTCACAAGATCTGTCCGGTCGAGATACGGTTCAACAACAACATCCGGAGGAAGCGACTGCTGAATGGTCTTCATCTTTTCTTTCACTTTCGTTACAACAGATGCACTGTTAGCTCCTTTCAGCATCATAACAATGCCGCCAACAACTTCTTTTTCACCATTGAATGTAACAGCACCATAGCGGATAGCCGTACCAAGCTGAACAGTTGCCACATCTTTTATAAGCACTGGAATACCGCTGACTGTTTTTATTACAATATTGCCGATATCCTGCAGGGAAGAAACAAGACCGATGCCACGGATAAAATAAGCATTGGGCTTTTTATCGATATATGCTCCTCCTGTATTGGCATTGTTTTTTTCAAGGGCAGTGAAGATCTCCGCAATCGTCACATTCATCCCTTTCAGCCTGTCGGGATTAACAGCTACTTCATATTGCTTCAACAAGCCGCCAAAACTATTGACCTCGGCCACACCGGGAGTGCCGTACAGTTGCCTGGCTACGATCCAATCCTGCATGGTCCGCAGGTCCATAGCAGTATATTTATCTTCCGATCCTTTTTTCGGATGCAGGATGTACTGGTAAATTTCACCAAGCCCGGTACTCACCGGGGCAAGCTCAGGAGTGCCGACGCCTTTAGGGATTTTTTCTTCTGCCTCTTTCAGTTTTTCGGTAATAAGCTGCCTGGCGAAATAAACGTCTACCTTATCATTAAAGACAACGGTAATAACAGATAATCCAAACCGTGAAATGGAACGCATTTCTTCCAGGTCAGGAAGATTGGCAAGACTTTGTTCAATAGGGTAGGTCACCAGCTGCTCTGTTTCCTGCGCAGCAAGTGTTGGAACAGAGGTGATGATCTGTACCTGGTTATTGGTAATATCCGGCACGGCATCTACCGGCAGTTTACTGGCGCTCCACAATCCCCAAATGATCAGGGCAATGGTGAGCATACCGATGATCAATTTATTCCTGATAGAGAAATCAATTATTTTATTTAACATGGAAATAAATAATGTGAAATGATAGATAGTATTTATACACAGATGCAGTGTTGCCGGTTGATGATCTTTCTGATCATAACCAACAGCAGTTACAAAACTGGCAGACAGGGGTACAGGGCTATGCCTGCAGCCTGTCTTTTTGTATGAATTAAGCTATCAACTGAGGAGGTTGCCAAATGGGCAAAGAAATAGAGATCAATACTCCTGTATAATAAGAAGAGTAGAGAGAAGCTTCAGGAGAAACATTCCCTAATGTATTGAAGAAGGATTTGAGGCATCCCTGTACAGAGCAGCAGGAGCAGGAACAGAAAGGGGGGCAATCATCTGATCCGTCTTCATGCGCATGCTGGTCGTCTTTCAGGACCTGAACGTTTGCTTTCCCGGCCTTTGAGCCAGTGGCCATATCGCGGCAGGGAGCCAGGCTCACTATCACAACTACCAGCGACATTATGAATGCAAACAGTTTCATCGGATGCGAAGGTAAAACATTTATTTATTCGATTTTGAAAAGCAACATGGTTGCAATAGCAGCAGCAACCATGTTGCTTTAAATACTATTTATTTTTCTGTTCCTTCAGATCTGCCATTTCTTTTTCCAGTTTCTCCATTCTTTTATTTTGTTCAATAATATACAATGTCAGTTCCTCTACCTTTTTTAACAACACTGCCTGGTTATCCCCCAGGTCAAGTCCGTCTTTTTTTATTGTTGCAGCAGAGGGAACTTCGGGCAAATGCATGTGCTGTTGAATGTACTGTTCCAATTCGGACAAAGAACGCAGATTGTAAGTGGGGTGAAAAACATAATCTGGCCAGCCGGATTGTGTGACTTTAATTTTTTTGGAAAAAATATCGCCGTTAACAGCAAGCTCAGATTGAGGAGAGCTTGTTCCAATACCAATATTTCCATTACCATCAATAGTTAACCTTGGAGAACCGCTCGTCCCGAACTGAAGCATTTTTCCATTTTCAAAATTAATAATGTCCGCATTCTGAAGGGAACTCATTCTGAAATATATTCCTCTGCCAGAGGCTGTTCCTGTTACCGCATCAGACAACCTGAACTCTGCGGTTCCTGAGGGTGCATGAAGATGTAATCTTTCTGTTGGGGAGCCTGTTCCGATACCAATTTTGCCGGTCCTGTGAACGACCAGTTGGTCCGTATTTCCGGAAGTACTATTTGCGGCATTAATGATAATATCATGATCTACCCAGTCGCCGTCAGAATTTGCTTCAAGGAGTGTAGAACTTACTCCAGGCATAATGCGGAATTTCAATGCGCCGTTGCCGCCTTTATTGGCAGAGGGATACACCTGCAGGGTTCCGTTCACATCCAATTTAGCAGCAGGCCCTGTTGTTCCGACCCCTACATTGCCGGAATTGGTATTATTGATATTCGTTCCATTGGTCGTCCATTGTTGAGCGAATAATACATTTACGCTCAAAAGGCATAAAACAAAAGCTAATAGTCTTCTTTTCATGTTTGGGTGGTTTATCAGTTTACAGTAAGAAATATTGTGGGTTGCTTTAAAGCTCTGTTTGATGGGATACAAAATATAAATTGCAGGTAGCCTTTGAGAAATAACCATTGATCTCAAATATATATGAAAAAAAGAGCCTGAAAGTTCTTATCCTGATTATTGTCTTATTCCAGATTTGACGATAAGGGTATTACCTTATCAGTTGATTTTTTTTCAAACTTACCAATCCGCTTATGTTGATACCGTGAAAACACCCGCTTGAAATTGGGTGAAAAAACGCTTGTCTGGTATCCGTTATAGTACCCACATTTGCTGACCGGATGCGGGCACTTCGATAACGGCAAAATCTCTTTTGAAATTGCTTGTGTGAAAAACAGGAAGTCCCTGCATCCCAATACCAACCATCACCAACCACCAGCTATGCTGAACCACCGCAGCGTACTCTTTATTATTGGGATACTTATAAGCTTGTGTGTACAAGCGCAGGAAGATACCGCTTCAGTATCTTCTCCCATCCGTAATAACTACCTGGAGGCAGTAAATAAGAAAGCCGGTCAGTTAGAGCAAAAGCTGGATAAGCAATCGGAAAAAATCATCACCCGGCTTTTACAGCAGGAAAATAAATTAAAGCGGAAACTGGCACGCAGGGACTCTGCGGCAGCTACGGCAGTATTCGGTGATGCAAAGCAACGCTATGATCAGTTGCAGCAAAAACTGGCCAGCACCGAAAAACTGAAACAATACATTCCTTCTTTAGATACGTTAAGCACTTCCCTCAAATTCCTGGAACAGCACCCGCAATTGATGGCTATTACTAAAGATGGCCCAGCCAAACTGAAAGAAGCCATGAGCAAGGTGAACGGCCTGCAAACCCGGTTCCAGCAGGCAGAAGAAATAAAGCAATTCATCCGGGAAAGAAAACAATACCTCAAAGAACAGTTAGGCAAACTGGGACTGGCCAAAGAGCTGAAGCAGTTGAACAGGCAGGCTTATTACTACAGTGCACAGGTCAATGAGTACAAGCAGGTACTGAAAGACCATAAGAAAGCAGAACAGAAAGCCATCGAACTATTAAGCAAAACCAAACTGTTCAAAGATTTTTTACGGAAGAACAGCCAACTGGCTTCATTGTTCCGGTTGCCGGGTGATCCGAATGATCCGGCTGCAGTTGCGAGCCTGGCAGGACTGCAAACAAGGGCACAGGTGAATGGGCTGGTCCAGCAGCAGATCGCTGCCGGAGGGCCGAATGCGCAGGCACAGTTCAGCCAGAACATGCAGCAGGCGCAAAGCCAGTTGAATGAATTGAAGAACAAGCTGAGCAAATTAGGTAACAGCGGAGGAGATCTGGATATGCCGGATGGTTTTAAACCCAATGGGCAAAAGACAAAGAGCTTTTTTCAACGTATTGAACTGGGCGCAAACATTCAATCACAGAGGTCCAATGGTTATTTCCCGGTAACGAGTGATATCGCTTTAACGGCAGGGTATAAGTTGAATGACAACAGTATGATCGGCGTGGGAGCCAGTTATAAAATGGGTTGGGGAGAGAATATCCGCCATATGAAGATTACTCATCAGGGAATCGGACTGCGATCTTTCATTGAATGGAAGTTGAAGGGGTCATTCTGGTTGGCGGGTGGTTATGAGATGAACTACCGGAGCGGGTTTCAGCGGATTGCAGAGTTAAGGGACAGAAGTAGATGGCAGGAGAGTGGTTTGATCGGGGTGAGTAAGGTAGTGGACCTGCGATCCAGAATATTAAAGAAAACAAAAGTGCAGTTGCTCTGGGATTTTTTGAGTTACCGGCAAGTACCGAAACCGGCAGCGATATTATTCAGAATAGGTTATAATTTTTAAAAAGACAGATTGATGAAGATCTTACAACTTTGTTTTAAAGCGGTCCGGCTTTGTTGTTGGGCAGTGCTGATCACGTTACCACTTGTTTCATCGGCACAGGTGGAAATGCAAAAGGTTGCGCCATTAAGTCCTAACGCGGCTGCGATTACCAAGTATGGGGAAATCCCGGTAAGTCAGTTTACAGGAATCCCAGGTATATCCGTCCCTGTTTATAATATTCAATCAAAGAGTTTATCTCTTCCATTATCTCTGAATTATCATGCAGGAGGTATTAAAGTAGAGGAAAACGCTTCCTGGGTTGGATTGGGTTGGTCGCTGGGATCAATTCCTACCATTTCCCGCCAGGTAAATGGACTGGCTGATGATGTTGGAGTAGGTTATCACAGTAATGTATCCTATGAAGGGCTTTCAATGAAAGAGATCGAGGATGGTTTTCCGAGCGCAACAGGGCAGTGGATCGAAAGTTTCCGGAGGGATATTTTTTATGGGAATGTTGACCCCGAAGCGGATGTCTATTCATTCAGCCTACCTGGCAAGAGTGGTAAATTCTGGTGGAACCAGGAAACGAATAGCTATCAAACATATCCCAAGAGTGAAATAAAAATTGAGTCTGGCGGAGGAACCGATTTCAAACTTACAGATGAAGATGGAACAGTTTATATTTTCCTGGATTATGATCTAAGCCAGTCTTCCGGATCAAATACAGGGCCCAGCACACGATCTGCCTGGTATGCAACCAAGATATACAATGCCAACAAAACGGATAGCATCAGTTTATATTATAGAAATCTTACAGCCTCCTCGACCACCCTTGCTCCCTATACTTACACTTTGTTTGGGTCCTGTCCTTCATCAGATCTAACATTCACGACTAATATAACAATGAAAGTACCTGATTCCATTAGCTTCAGTAATGGATATGTGAAATTCGTCCTCCAGAGTACGGAACGGGAAGACTATCACGGTGGATATGCGCTTGACCATATTAAAGTGTATAACAGGTCGGGCGACCTGATCAGCAGGCAAAACTTTAGCTATCATTACATGCAGAGTACTGATAACAGTGGCTTGTGCGTTACGGCCACTTCCTATGAGAAAAAGCGGTTGATGCTTGACTACGTTGAAATGGTGGATGCAAGTAATATCACTTCTTCCAGGCATTCCTTTTTATATGATTCTACCATTGCTTCGCCGTGCAAGTTCAGTGCAGCGCAGGACTATTGGGGTTTTTACAATGGGAGGACTTCGAATAGCAGCCTGATCCCACGGACCGCAGTTATTTTAACGGGCGGCATGCCTACAGTGGTTGGTCATGCAAACCGGAACGTTGATACATCATATTCACAGTTTGGCATTCTTCGCCGGGTTATTTATCCTACTGGCGGCCATACTGATTTTGCATATGAAAATAATCTTTCGACGACTCCCGGCTTGCCGGCTGTATATACAATGAAGTCAGTGGCTTTACAGGGTGAGGCTCCTGATCCTATAACGACCGACACTTATATTGATACATTTACTGTCAATAATGTTGCCGACATACATTTGAATGGCAATGTGGCCGGAGCATTTTTATATGCAGAGATAGGAGCATACGGTTGCGACCTCAGCGGAGGCAGCAGTCCCTGCGCTTCCTTTACCATCCGTGGAATAGATGCTGGCAACTCAAGCTATTCCGGAACAGTGTTACCCGACAATACGCAGGGATGGTATGTGCCTAATGGCAGGTATGAAATTAAAGCACATTTTAATCAGACTACACCAGCCTATGATGAATTCTGGTTCATGGTAAGCTGGCTGGCATTCGATTCAACCCAACAGAGCCAATCATACAATCGTAATGTCGGAGGTTTACGGGCTAAAAGGGTAATATCATTTGATAATTCCGGGCAGAGTATTACCCGCCAGTATAAATATGTTACATCACTGGCATCAGATACTTCCTCCGGTGAAATATTTGGCCGGCCTTATTTCGTGGTACAGGACAATTCATGGAAAACTAATGGAGAGCAGTGTTTCGCCCTCCATGCCGACCCCAATGCGATATCAGTGACCCATGCCGGCAGCTATATCGGGTATGGAAAGGTGTTTGAGTTTATTGACACAACCGGCAACCACGGATATAATGAATATCATTTCACCATCGTTCCTGAAGGAATTGTATCAACAAGCCCTTATCCACCACCTTCCAGCCAGGAATACGCCAGAGGGCTGCAGACATTATCGGCTAGTTATAGAAAATCGAATGGCCACTACTATCCTGTTAGGCGGGATAGTAGTGAATACCTGCTAAAAACCTACGACAGCCTGCAATCGGTATCCTACAAACTTAGGACAGTTTCCCCCACCTTCTTAGGAGACAACCCCAATCTATATGGAATATGGGAGGATGCATTCTATTATTCTATTCCAGCATGGTCAGGATTATCCAGGAAAATTGAAAGAATATATCACCAGGACGATACTACCCGGTTTAATGACCGTATAACATATTATTCCTACAATTCAGCCAACCAGCTCTCGGAAACAAAAATGATCAGCAGCACCGGGGATACTATCAGAACGAAACCATACTATCCTGCTGACCTGAGTTTGTCCGGATCGGCAGAAACCGCCAGAACAACACTCATCACACAAAATAATATCGCAGCAGTATTAAAACAGGAAACCTATAAGAACAGCAAACTGCTCAACGAAATAAAAACCAATTACAAATTGTTTGGCTCGCAAGTGATGCCGGAAGAGATATTTCAGAAGATCGGATCTGCAAGCAGTGAGTCAAGAGTGAAATTCCTGGATTATACTGCCGATGGTAATCTTAAGTCGCAACAGAAGACAAAAGATGTGGAAGAAGTGTATCTATGGGGATATAATGGACGCTATCCGGTGGCAAAGATCATCAATTCAACTTATGCTACTGCTGTTGGTTATGTCAATACGTCGATACTTAACAACCCTTCGAGTGATGCAGCGTTGCGGACTGAGCTGGCTAATTTGTATAATATTTCCAATGCCCTTGTGGAGACTTACACGTACAAGCCGCTGATCGGGGTTACCAGTATGACAGACGCACGCGGGCGAACTACTTATTACGAATACGACAGTTACAACCGGTTAGCGCTGGTACTGGACCATGACAGGAATATTCTTAAGAAGTATTGCTATAATTATTATGGTCAACCCGAGGATTGCGGTGTTGTCATTTACAGCAGTGTGGCAAAGAGTGGCAACTTCACCCGCAACAATTGCGGTACAAATGGGACAGGTGAAGTTGTTGCCTATAATGTAGCTGCAGGCACCTATACTTCCACTATCAGCCAGACAGATGCAGATCAGAAAGCACAGAACGATGTCAACACCAATGGACAG